>Ga0308011_10001212_pt1 | contig 11888 bp, 8 predicted proteins | sample Neamet177_FD_203144 | JGI IMG/M metagenome (GOLD analysis project Ga0308011, IMG submission 203144) | Marine microbial communities from water near the shore, Antarctic Ocean - #177 | ecosystem: Environmental > Aquatic > Marine > Unclassified | place: Southern Ocean | collected 2014-07-25
TGAAGAAGATGGTTTTTTTCAGGAACATCATTGTATCCGATGAAAATATATCAAGTATTTTTATTGATAGGTCACCGTCAAGTTTCAGTCACTTACTTGACTTGATGGTATACGAGTCGATGGACCCGTCCATAGACGATTTCATGAAGAACAAAATACTTCTTGATATGGATTATTTTGGAATAAGTGTCCCATATTATATGCGTACCCTTGGATATGGAAACGGGAAAATTATTGATAAAAAGCGCACACCTATATGTATCGGTTCTCATATGTCTACACTGAGTATTGATCATGACACGATTAATGATCTGGATGGTCTCGTTGAGAAGTATAAACCATATACATCTACTGGAGTGTTCGGGAAGGGACGATGTTGCATAAATGCTTGTCTACAGGGAGTTAAGTTCCAGCCTTCTATCAGCTCAGGGAGGGGTATTCTAGATAGGTGTGTAGTTTTAAAAACGATATCGTGTACAGGGAATCCCATGTATGCGTGTTCTGTCCATAGACACAGAATGTATAACTCCGACTATAATACACGTCGGTAATTAAAGTAATAAGAAACTTTTTTTCAAACAAAACAACACAATGGTCTTCGCCTTATCGAAGTGTGTTCAGAGGAACCAAACCTCGTCATAAAAATGGATTTCAGGAATCACAAAATCAGAATCAAAGCTCGTGAAGGAGATAGTAAGCTGGAAGTCTCCCACTCCCACGGTGGAGTTCTTTACTGCGTTTGTGGAGCTCAACGATAATTTCGAAATCGTGAAGCATCGCAACGCGATGAAGATGGTTGAATAATTTAATCGGTTTTTTGATTAATTAATTACATGATTTAAGTACACTGAAATTCTACCAGATGGAATATTTACTACCAAGGCCCAATTCATCTAATCCATTCATGATTCCTAAAGCTGGCATATTCTTCTCAAACTCTAGATCGATCATCTCCCCTGCAGATCCAAGAGCTTCCCCGAATATCTCTTCCTTACTTTCGCCACTTACGGCATGCTTGGCGAGTCTTTTTACAGATCGAGTGATAGTTGTCCCGAAGATGGATTCAAACACCTTCTGACTCGTGGCGAGCTTGCAGTCATAAACTCCAACGTCTTCATTGAAAAAGTATGTCAGGCCGTACCGATCACAATATTCTTGTGTGAAATTACACAAACCCTTGCCCTGGTTGAATGTCACACCATATCCCATGTCATCACATGTCTGTTTGATGGACAACAATGGGGACATTCTGCCAAAACCTTTTTTGTAAACGGCGAAGTCTGGTTCCTGGAGTTGACTATCCACATCGAAAGAACTCTTGATACGTTCCTTTGTTGCCGTTGCAACAGACACGTCCAAATCTTCGGCGTATTGTTCATCCATTGCAAGATTCAATATAGCTGTAATAGCCTCGTTTTGTCTTGCTATCTCCAATGATTCTTCGAGATTTGCGAGGACATTTTCATCGACCCTACCTTTTCCAAGTATGTAAAGTTCATCATATGTTGGGTACCATTCTGGGGCTTCATCTGTCTGGTCCTGAATCATTTTGATGGATGCAAGACCTTCACACGTTCCTGTATCCTCGTCACATGGAACCATTTCGGCCAAAACCTCTTCCATGGAGGCATTGATTAACTTGACATAATGCTCCTTGTTATCAACCTCATCGCTATCCCATGCGCTCCCGAAGTCATCTCTTGTAGGGATTTCAGTACCTTCTTCTTGAGAATACACGTATTGTTTCCAGAATTCACTTTCAGGATCTACGAGAATCAGAGACCATCCAAATTTGCTAATGATTGGTGCACTAAGCTCTGCATCGCTTAGTGTCTTCCCGCTGTTGACAACCTGTTTCCTCCGAGCAATTTCTACATCGACCTTTAGTAGTTCGCTTTCTGTCATCTCGGAGTATATAGTGTATCCACCTTCATCAGCAATCTTTGTCCATCTATAGAGGGGGTTTTTGACCATATCGTTGATGAATTCTGTCTTTTGTTTGTTGAAACTATTGTGGAGGTTGATTCCAGTCTGGTTTAGACAACATATAGAGAGATGAGTGTCTGAGAATTCATCATAATCCTTGTCAAGAGAGGTTCCCACCACAAGTGGACTTGTCCCATTGATCTTGCTTGCTCTCACCATGAATGTATTCTCAGTGTTTCTACAAGTGAGTTCTTCCATGAAGTTGGGCTCTGTGAAAATAACATCAGTTAGTCTTTCGACTTCCGCATTCTGTTCATCAGAAGCCTGACTAACTGACATATATTGCCATCTCTCCTCGTTTGAGCTTGTAAACGCCAACATCTGATCAGAGAACCATTGCATCATGAGTTCTTCTGTGATCAATCCCTTTGTAGATGGATCGACATTGTACATTGTATCCGGTAGGAGTGGAGATGTTACTCCGTCTGAAGCAAGGGCCTCTTTGTAGTAGGTCTCGATACTATCGCGCGTCCCCTGGATCTGTCCGGCCATTTGAGCATCATTATATCCAGCTGGGTCCCATAGATCCAATGCGAGACTCAAAAGATCGAATACCAAAAGAGCAACACCAATTGGACCAGATGCGGCAACTTTCATCAAACTTTTCAATGCTCCACTGGCAAGGGCCTTTACGACCACTTTTCCTGCCACCTTCGCACCAGCTTTTGCTCCAACTTTGAGAGCGATCTTTCCAAGTGTCTTTGTGATAACTTTTTTTGCCAATTTCATACCAGCCTTTCGTCCTGTCTTGATTGCCATCTTTCTACCCATTTTTACTCCAACCTTGGCGAATGCTCCGGATGCCTTTCCTGAGAATTTAGCTGAAACAACGAGGAATTTCGACGCCGATTTACTGGCGACCTTGCTCAATCCCTTGGCCATATATCTTGTCATTTTTGCGACGTTACCCAATGCCCCTGGGTCTGTGAAGAACATCAAGGCCATCTCTTCGAGCAATAATCCTGCGATTGCGGCCACTGGGAATCCTGCACTCACAGGGTCGAACAAACAACATGGGATACCATGGGAATTGACCCCTAGTACATATCCTTCACGACACTGTAGATTTTCAAGCTCTCTTGAACATGCTCCTCCATCTTTACATGTAGGCTTGATAGGACATGTGTTTTCCTTCAATGTTTGTCCCATAGTTGTCTCGAGTACTTCAATCTGTGTGTCGACTATCATTTCCTCCCATGCTTCATATTCTGACATTGCCAATGAGATATCAATATGAGTTATACTAGAATCAGATGCTCCTAGTGTGTCAAGAGAATTTTCAACTTCAGATGTTATCTGACTCTCGTCTAGATATTCTGCCCCTCCTGTGGTAACAATCTCTGGGATGATGAGACTTTCTCTCATGATGGACTGAAGATCTCCATCAAATGAATCTGATGTTGCGATGATACCGTGTGCGTATGAAATAGACAACATGTCAATTGCAGGAAGATCGTTTGTCTTCACAAATACGACCTGTCCGACAAGTGTAGCATATGAATCGGTGAGGGATTTTTTCAGGTCACCCTCGATTACTACAAGAACTGGCTGAACCATGTGCAAAACATCGGCGGCTTTCTCGTATGTTTCTGTGACCATATCAGAATAGGCACTTGTGAAATCGGCAACGAGCTGTGCAGCAGTTTGTTGATATGTGTTCCTGAACTGGGCAACTTCGATGGAATAATCTCTCTCTTCTTCAGATATGTCCGAGTTCCTCTTGATGCGTAATCCCAGAACACCCTGGATCACCTCTCCTCTCATCTTGTTTAGAAGGATAGATCTTCTGGCATTATACGATACAATGTCGTAGTCAGACACAATATCTGCACCAATTGCACCCAGAATCTGTCCAATCGTTTGACCAATCAGAGCTCTGTGTTCGACCTCTGCTGCTACGATCCTTCTTGTTCTTGACTCGAAGATTCCCTTTGCCTGATTTGCGAGAGTCTTGTATGCAGAAGACATCAAATCGATATGAGTATAATACAATTCGGTGAACTCTTGTCCTGCAGTTGCCTGGAAGACTTCAACAACTTCCCTGATACTTGTGTTGAAGAAGTTCTGAGTGTTGATATCCATGACTTGATCCAGTGAAACGATAGCAGCTTGTATGACAGAATTCAAATTTACCAGTAGGGCTGTTTTTACAGATGATATGGTCCCTTCAAGGTTCTCAACTGTGGATACAAGAGAGTTTCCGATTGTGATTTTGTCTTCATCACTGACTGGGGATGCTTGGACGGCCGAAGATATGAGAACAGATACGTCCGATAGAGTTTCACTGATACCTCCGATCTGTGCGTCCACGTATTCTGTGACAATTGTGATATATGATTCTGTCACTGTCTGTGCCACAACATTCATCTCTTCAACTACAAATCTCTTCATGCCATCGAAATCAATGTCATCATCTGTTAGAAATGACTGTTGTGTTGTTTGCATCCATTCATTGGTGAATGGTTCTGTCACTTCCCCCTTGAATTCGTTGATGAGGTCTGGCATCATTCCGGTTACATATTCAATCTTTTGAGAAATTTCTAGAGATACGATTGAAGAAATCTCGCTGACCAAGTGGGAGGCTTTCATGAACTCCATGTTTTTCTTGAACAAGACGAATGTTCCATCTACAATTGCCTTCGATGATGAACTTTCTTCTTCGTATACAGATTCGATACCAAGATCAAGGAAGTCTGTGACAGATGTAGCTATTTGATCATGGAAGGTTTCTGTGATTTCATCCATAACTGGACGAAGGTCGCTATCCGAGAAGAACAATAGTTCAGCTGAAACATTGAGGAAATCCAACGAGTCATCATACAAGTACATGATGTATGGTAGACGAGCATATCCGATCATTCGTGTACGAGCGGTTGCTAGTTGTTCATCGTACAATTCTCTGTACACTGACTCCGTAAGATCAAGGTCGAAATCTTGTTCTTGTGCGATTGCAAAGAAGAATTCAAAATCAAGAACTCGTCTCATCTCGAAGAATTGAAGTATACATGTTTGAGATCCTTCAAGTAGAGACCTCTGTAGGACATTTTTCAACTCCACGAACATTGCATACACGTATGTGTACACCTTGGGGAGCATTGAATTCAAATAGTAGTCAGAGAATCCTTTGAGAGCTTCGAAAGTATATGTCTGGACTGAACTGTTTGTTGAGAAATACACTAAAAGGCTATCATATTGAGCCTTTGCATATGTATTCAATGATCTCCTCTGGTCATCTGATATGATATTGTTGTTTGTCGTAACATCGAATGCATTCAAGTACAATTGCGATGCCCTGTTTTCCAGGATAGAGGATACGTGGTTATTTTCGGATCTGAATGTGATCTCGTCGTCCATGAATTGGCGGATGACGAGTGCAGATCCGAAGAATTCGTCTAGGAAAGAAGCCATGTCGTCGTCTGTCATGACACCACTTGCATAATCTGTGATCATGCTATATTTCAAGTTGTTGGCAACTGCTTCAGAGATCCTAGATTGTGCGATTGCTTTGATGTAGTTCTCTGCCTGGTTTTCTCCTGCGAAAGATGTTGCCATTTTTTTGGCACCTTCTATGAATTCTTTGTACATAAGTAGAGATCCTGCCAAGTTTGCAGCATAGAATTCCTCTATCCTTTCTATCCTTGAATTTGTATCAGTCTCGAATGTCAGTGTGATTTCTGAGATAAATCTTTCTTTCATTTCAGATGACATTTGTTGGTAATATCCAATCATTGTGATGGTGTCTTCTGATGAAACGAGCGAATCAGATAGTTCGTAGAATTCAATGTCAACATTCCCCAGTATCTCGTCGAGGATGACAGGTATTCTCTGTGTAAGTGCCACTTCTTTCTCGTCTTTGAATGATTGTATGGTGGGAAGAACTCTTGAATCGAAACGAGATTGAAGATTCGTCAGAAGGGTATCTGTTACGGTATTGATAAGAGTTGGTACGGTGGATACCATGTCTTCGAATATCAACAAGTCTTCTGTTACCTCGCTGAGCATGTTGTCATATGTGGTTCCACCAATGATAACGTCCTTTTGTAGTTCGAATTTTGCCATGACATTCTCGTGATAATTTGTGATGAAGTCTGTTGTTTGTTCAAAACTGGACTTGTATGTCTGATATTTCCAGACTATTATGAAAATAGTGGCCACAATAGTGGCCGCTTTTATTTGAGTTGGGATGATCATAAGATCGTGTATATTATTATAGGTATAAAAAAGATTTTAAAACAAACTGAAAAACGCTTAAGCCAAAGCAGCCTCGATTCTGGTCTGGAAAACTCTGGCAAGAATCATGAGAACAACAACAACCCAGATCCATACTGGGAGTCCTCCGTCACCATCGGTGATGATTCTTCCGAGAGGCTTTCCCGAGAAGTTGAGGCTCTTGAGGACCTGACCGAGAGGTTTCCCGGAGAAGTCAAGGCTTCTTAGCTTGGCACCGAGGGCGGCGATGGCAGATTGCTGTGCTGCTTCTTGTGCCTGGACTTCTTTCTTCTGTTGAGAGTACGCAGCAACAAGGACAGTTACGGCCACGGCAACACCTTTGATAATGAGACTTTTGCTGACAGCCATTATGATAATTTATGTTTAACATATGTCTATATTTTAATGTACATATTGTCATATAATGTTATTTATAAAGTTTAATTTAGAGAATAAATAATCATCGTATTTTCATAACACCGACTTGATCCTCGTCAAATGAGAATTGGTAAGGATGCCGCTGAAAATTGGAAGATATTCGACGAAGCAGACGAGGAAGATGTATGGGTCCATCTTAAATCATTCCCAAGTCCGCATGTCATTTTAAAAGAAGAGAATATAAGTGAAAAGAATATACTAGAAGCTTCTAACTTATGTAAAGACTCGAGTAAATTCAAGAATCTCAAGAATATAAAAATTGTTAATTGTAAAGTCAAGTATCTACAGAAGGGTGATTTAGTTGGTACTATCATAATACTTCGTCCGAGAAAATGCAATTATGTTAAAATTTAATTATATATACATGGTATACCATAATTATGTCAGGGTCTATAAAGGCTGCTCTTAAATTGGCAAAAAATGCGGATACACTTTCAGGAGTCTCCAAAACTCTTAAATCCATTGTTAAAAAGACTGGGGACTTCCAGGTCAGTTCTCTTTTGAAATCTCTCGACGTGGGGAAATTCGCATCTGCCTTTAAAATAACTACCAAGGGAATTGACAGCTCGTCCAATCTCATAGATATAGGAAAAAAGGTAGCCAAATATGCTGATATGTTGCCACGAAGTGCTGATGATATATTGGCATCTGTCTCCAAGAATATTGATTCTGTGTCAGACGTTGCATCAGGCTTAGTGAAAAAATCTGATGAATTCACAGATTCTTTAGATACATTGAAGGCTGTAAGTAAATTGGAAAATGCAAAAACTGTATCCAAGATGCAGAGTTTAACTGATTCTCTCACAAATATCACGACATCTGTCGTCAAGGGTGTACCCAGACGACTAGATGGTGTAACCGATTCACTTTTATCTTCAGCAGACAAATTGAAATCAATCGCTAAAAAATTACCCGATGCCAAAAGCGCAGACGAGATCGCAGCTACATTGAAGAGCTCAAAAGGAATTGTCAAGAAATTCGATGATGTCGGTGACGTCACGTCTGTTGTTAAAAAACTAGACGATGTATCAGATTTGGCTGCTTCTGCTAAGAAGACCAAGAAACTTCTCAATACTCTCGATAAATTTGGAACACTTGCCCAGGTTGGATTGCTTACAGGATATTATCTGGGAGCTTATTTGAATAACAGGGGATCAGATTTGACAACAGATGGAGAAGAGTATGACCCACTTATACTGACAACGGATCCATCCACTAATATATACGAAGTAGCATTGTACGAGGATCAAAAACCAACAGTGAGTTCATCGTTTGAAGATATTTTGAAGACGAAGGAGTTTGTTATTTTCGGTGTAATTATTTCAATGATTATGGTTGGATAATTTTATAAATTAATAATTGATATATCAAAACAAAACAATATGATTGTCCATCGAATGGATGTACCCTGTGCTCACAATCACAACATCCCCTCTAACAGCAACTTTTCACAATGACTGGAATGGAAAATGCTCGTTCTACTCTCCCGTTCCTGAAGACAACAAACGACAAGTATGATGTTCTTTACGTTAATACCCCATGGAATAAATTGGACGTAACCAAGATCTCCAAGTTTCCCGCCAAGGAGATTTCTGCTGAAAATTCTGCACTTTTCATCTGGGTCGACACGTATTCTCCAGCTGATGCCATGAGACTTGTTGATACATGGGGATTCAAGTTTCACTCTGTTTATCAGATTGCTGATTTTGGACAATACCCATGGATGAAGAAGACCCCTTCGCCAACTCCTGTGGTTGAAACTGGTGAAACTGACCCAACAGAGGGAAAACCCAAGGCCACGAGGAAGACTAAAATGCCATTGGTTACAATCCCTAAGTGGTGGTCTTCTCCCCCTGAAAACTCTCTCGGAAGTCGATCGACTACTGAGCAATTGTGGTTGGCTACGAAAGGGGATGTGGCCGGTCTTTTTGACGATTCGATTGTACCCTCTCAAGTGGTGAATCTTCCCTCGTATGGAAAGAAGAACCGCTCCAAGAGGAGGACATGCCTTTCGGAGGAATGGGACTCAGAACGGCCACATGAATTCATCTCTCTTGTGACTGAAAAGCTATCTCCCGGCAAGAAGCTATTGGATGTGTTTTCCTCTTCTATTCATGAAAATGTGGATAGCTGGGGACCAAATGTTCAAGGAGGATTTCTTCGTGGACTTTCTTCCAAGGAGGGTCTTGTCCATGCGATTAATCTTTCGATGAGGACCATGAAGAAGACCCAGCTTCAGATGATTGCAAACCGTTTTTTGAAGTACGAAGAGGCAACACTCGACGAGAAGAAGAAGATGTTTGAAGTATCTGAAGATGCATGGAAGCCCCTTTGTACTTCAATCGAGAAGAGTGTATTTACAGTTTCGTACAATTGGAAGACTGATTCTAACATCCCCACGGATTGGTTTATGTACCTTGTCCAGGTATTGGCATCGAAGAATATCAGTGAATTTGACAGTACCCGTAAGAAGAAGCGCAAGCGTAAGGTTTCTGTTGATGGGGACACACGACCCCGTCATGGAATCGCTTGTCCTGGTAAAATCAGTCCAGAGTTGGCAGATTTCTTTGACATGCCCCATACCGCAACTCTTGCACGGACTGTGTGTGTTTCTCGTTTGAATGCTTATATTCTGAAGAATAATCTTCAGAATCCTGATCGTAAGGTTGAGATTATCCTAGATGACACTCTCAAGACCCTTTTGAGTCCTCCTGAACATTTTGGTCCAGTAACGTACTTCAATCTCTGTTCCCTTATCGGAAAACATTTCCCTAAGAAAACAGACGCTGAGAAGAAGGAAGATGCCCAGGCCAGAGCCAAGAAACATAAAGAGGAAAGGGACAGTAAGAAGGAGAGTCTTTCGATGAAGAAGGAAGACAAGAATGTTGCCAAGGATTAGAGTATATTATATGTTCCACATGAGGTTAAAGGTGTACTTTATATTAAAAATAATAAACCATAATAATAACAATACCACTGATTACACATAATGGCTGAATTCGCAGCCCTCGGAACATCTGGACTTTCGTTGGGTTTGGGAATCTACAACACAACTCAAATCGCATCTCTTCGCGAGGAAATGGCCGCATTTTCCCAGACTACTGAACCCACTCTTGACGTAAATGATTTCAGTCTCACCACTCAGACTGTATCTGAAGTTGTTGTCCCCGACACTCCTCTCGTCGTTAAGTCTGTCACTGCGTCTGATTCTCCTGAAATTTCTGAGATCCAGACAAGATTGTCTGACTTGGAGACATTTTCCAACATTGTTTCTACTCGATCCACCTCGAATTTGAGCAAGGTTACCATTGCTGCCGATGATATCGACCGTCTCGAAACTCATGTCACATCCGAATTGGTCAATGTTCGCAGCGACGCTGCCTCGAGCGGTAATGAAATTGCCACCAACGCAGCCTCGATTGGTATGGCAGAGATTTCCATCCAGGACCTCAACTCTGATCTGGTTGTTTCAAATGACACTGCCGATAAATTGGCATCATCTGTGAGTGATATCGCTTCAACTGTAGATACAACTGTTTCTCGTACAGGTGTTCTCGAATCTAACCAGCAGATTATTTCAAGTGGTCTCACGAATGTCACATTGGCTGCTGATCAGCTTGGAGACAACCTCACTCTTGTTGATGGGATTGGTCAGGACACAAAGAGTAACCTCGAGACTCTTGTAAGTGCATGGAACAACTTCAATGCCACTGCTTTTGTGGCAAGTAACACCCTAAACGTAACCAACCTACAGGCATCGAGCTGTAAATTGGGATTGACCAAAAACGATGGTGTCAATTCTGCTATCCACTTCAACTCTCTCCTAGCAACCAACTGGTCGATGTACTTCGCAACAACAACAGGACTTGCTCCAGACGGGAAGACTCCCGCAGGATTCGGTGATGTCAGTTCGTGGGCTATCCGAATGAAGTTGGATCTTGACGCCAAGAATGGATTCATCATCGAAAACGGTGACAGCTCCCCTCTTTACTCTATCTCTTCTGCTGGTGTGTCTAAGCAATTGGGTAATGCTCAGATCTCCAACTGTAAAATGGGAGAGTCTGAGGATTGGGCTGTATTCTCCAACAGCGCTAGATTCAGTGGGGCAAGTTTCGCACTTGCTCAACACAGCACTGGTGCTACAACTCTCAACTGTGGTAACTCTAAGGTTGTTAGTCTCGCAGTGAACGGTACCACAAAGGCATTCGTCAGCAAAGATACATCTCTTACTGTTAAAAACAAGAGTGATGAGGTATGGTCAACAATCTTCAATCACAACGACACTGGTGAGAATTTCTTCCGTGCCACAACTGCTCATCGGTTCCAGTTTGCCAAGTCTTCTGCCGGAGAAACCTCTATCACAAGTGATGAGATTACCGTTGGTGGAAAGGCCATGAAGGCAGCTCTTGAGGCTCTCGAGGCTCGTGTAGCAACTCTCGAAAGTAAGAACAACGTCCAGATCGACCAGGTTGTGTACTTGAAGAACAGAGATAACAGCAAATATTTGAGCAAGGCCACCTCGAACGATGATGCATTGGTCAACAGAACTGCAAAGGAGACTCGTTCGTCTTTCTGGATCTCAGAATAGATCTATTCACACATTTCGTGTATTTTGGAAGTAAAATAATATCCATTTATAATTATAACAATATATACATCGAATAGAATGAAATTCCTTTCTACTCTCCTCACATTCCTTGGAATTGTTTCCACGTCGGTGTGTGAACATTATTCGGACTCTTACCCTGAGTTTGAGTCTTCTTCTCTTGATGTTGAGTCTTTTGACTTTGAATTTGGGTCTTTTGACTTTGAATTTGGGTCTTACTCATTCGATCTTGAATCTCCTGACGTGTTTTCTCCATACGAAGATACTGATTCCCCTATTCAGCATCTTATGATTACATTTCCCCCAACCCCTTCTGGGTATAGTACTGAAGGTCCAACTGCTGGACCATCCTCTGCGCCAACATCGGCACCAACATCCTTGTTGACATCGTCCAGTGGAATCGACTCTGATGCACGAGGACTTGATCAGTTTGAGGGTGTGAATTCTGCAAAGTCTATTGTACCATTTGTGTACACTCTGGCTCCTGTTGTCGTATTGGTTGGTCTTTTCTGTTAAAATATTAATAATAATACATTAATTAATTATACAATCAAATGAGCAAAATTGGGGCGTATACCACCAAGGATTTCCTTGGGGCAGGACAATTCGGATCGGTTGTCACTGCTACCAGGATGGGATCTTCTCAATT
>Ga0308011_10001216_pt1 | contig 11864 bp, 11 predicted proteins | sample Neamet177_FD_203144 | JGI IMG/M metagenome (GOLD analysis project Ga0308011, IMG submission 203144) | Marine microbial communities from water near the shore, Antarctic Ocean - #177 | ecosystem: Environmental > Aquatic > Marine > Unclassified | place: Southern Ocean | collected 2014-07-25
AGGTATAATGCTAAACGAAAAGAATTCAGAACAACAGTTACCTATAATACTTACTGGTCCTGAAGAATCGATAGAATACTTTAATGAAATAGATGCTTTTATCGGTGCAACACTTGGAGAAAAAGCACAGTCATTATATCAAATAGTGGTTGATGACCCGGCTAAAGTCGCGCAATTACTCAAACGTGGACAAGATAAAGTCATTGAACATAGAAAAAAAACAGGAGACGCTTTTCACTTCAATTGGTCACTTACAATAGCAGACGACTTCCAACATCCTTTTGAGCCAACCCATGAAAACATTGCTAACTTAATAATTAGCCCTGAGCTCCCAATAGATGAACTCGCTGCCAATTTACGCCGTGTTTTTTCAGGAATAGTCGCTGGTAACGTAAAATCAGGAGGGATAAAAGCGATTAAAGAGTTTGGGCCTTTTGAAATTTCAGGCGATAAAAAGATAATGGCATTAATGGATAAACTACTCGCCTCATTTGTTAACCAAGGTCGTATGAAGCTCCCTGGTAGTAAATATGTTCCCTGTTATAAAGTTATTGAGAGCTAACATTGGCCGCTCACTTAATCCTTATAGATGCGCTGAACCTAATTCGTCGTATATACGCAGTACAAGAACGTCCCTTTACCCAGGTAAAACAGAAAAATAATGACGAATTATCTCCAAGCACACAAAAACAAGTACTATTTAATACGCAAAATACTTGTGTGAATGCTTTAGTTAAAATAATTAACGAGCATGCTCCAACGCATGCTCTTGCTGTCTTTGATAGTCAGGAGCCATGTTGGCGGTATCAACTTTTTGAAGGGTATAAAAAAGGCAGAAAGCAAATGCCTGAACACCTCGCTAATAAGCTAACGGACATACAAGATGCATTCATGGAGTATGGCGTTGATTCATTAACATCAACTGAAGATGAAGCAGACGATCTTATTGCCACTTTAGCAGTAAAAATGGCACTTCATGGTCAAAAAGTCACAATTATTTCGACTGATAAAGGTTTTTTGCCGTTATTGAGCCCTAATATTCATCTATATGATTACTTTAATCGTCGGTATTTGGATGAAGCTCACGTACAAAGTAAGTTTAATGTTAAGTACACTCAACTGATCGATTTCTGGACCTTAACGGGTGACAATACAAATAAAATTGAAGGTGTAAGTGGTATAGGTCAAGTTAATGCTGCTAAATTACTAAACCAATATGGTTCATTAAAGTCTGTTTTAGAAGCGACTGATTTGAAAGAGTCACTCTCTGATAAATTAACGGAAAATTTAGATAAAATGGAGTTAGCTAGAAAGCTTTTAACGTTAAAGAAAGATATTCCTTTGGGATTTAATTTAAAAGACATCCGTTTAACATCCCTCACTCCATCTCCCGACGTTGAAAATAATGTAGTCGCCATCAATACTGGAAATAATGACTATAAGTAAAAACGACCTTCTATAATCTAATGCCAGATTGAAAATACCGGAGTAATAAACTACTATAGTTTTTTATTTTTCAAGTAAATAAAAAGGCTTCTGTCACTTGGATGTGATTATAAAAAGTCTCACAACAACTGATGTGTTCATTAAAGCGACTAGCTTTACCCGAAAAATTTTAACGTCTACATATTTGAACAATTTATTAGATATAGACCGTCATTTATTAAGTTTTAACCGACGGTTTATCATTCCAAAGTATTATATTAAAGGTGAGCTCAATGACTAAAAAAACTATCACGGTAATTCCTGGCGACGGAATAGGCCCAAGCATTATAGATGCAACTATTAAAGTATTAGATAAAGCAGGCTGTGATTTTGAGTATGAATTTGCAGATGCCGGTTTAACAGCCTTAGAAAAACATGGTGAGTTAGTTCCAGAAGAAACAATTAAGCTTATCGAAAAAAACAAAATAGCTTTAAAAGGCCCGTTAACGACGCCAGTTGGTGAAGGTTTCACCTCTATTAACGTGACTTTACGTAAGCAATTTAAATTATACGCAAACCTACGTCCGGTATTATCATTTAAGGGCACTAAAGCTCGCTATGAAAATATTGATATTCTTACTGTACGTGAAAATACGCAAGGTATGTACTCTGGTGCTGGTCAAGTAACATCTGAAGATGGTAATGAAGCACAAGCCATGAGTATCATTACACGTGAGGGCGCTGAAAAAATATTAACATTCGCTTATGAAACTGCGATTAAAGAAGGTCGTAAAAAAGTAACTGCTGTTCATAAAGCTAACATTTTAAAATCAACCTCTGGTTTATTTTTAAAAGTAGCAAGAGAAGTAGCTCAACGTTACCCTCAAATTGAATCTACTGAAATGATTGTTGATAACTGTTGTATGCAGTTAGTTATGAACCCTGAGCAATTTGATGTAATAGTAACAACAAACTTGTTTGGTGATATTTTATCTGATTTATGTGCTGGTTTAGTTGGCGGACTTGGGATGGCTCCAGGCGCCAACATTGGTGAAGATTGTGCAATATTTGAAGCGGTTCACGGTAGTGCTCCTGATATCGCAGGTAAAAACTTAGCAAATCCAACGTCTGTAATATTAGCGGCAATTCAAATGCTTGAATACTTAGAAATGAGTGATAAAGCTGAGAAAATTAGAGCGGCAATTATCGATGTTATTGCATCAGGTGATAGAACTACTGGTGATTTAGGTGGTTCTCACGGTACAACTGATTTCACAGAAGCTTTACTTGAGCGTTTATAAGTTCTAGTTTCTTAAAATGAAATTTTTATAAAAAAAAGCTATCAAGTTTAATAACTTGATAGCTTTTTTATTTATACGTATTTAATTTTATACGGATTAATATTCACAAGATAAGTTAATCGCACTTATCATTCAAATAATATAGCTCTTTATGCTTCTTTGCTTCTTAATGGTGCCGGTGACAGTAACCGCGCGTGTACCGTTACTTCTTCACGATCATAATAAAGGTGTTTAGCATAAAGCTCATATTTTACATTATGTTTGAGAAACGCATCTTTAATTGACTGTAAATCATTTGTTACTTGCTGATAACGACCTTTCATCGGTAATTTCAGATTGAACATAGCTTCTTTACAATACCCCTTTAACAGCCACTCACTCATCAATTTAGCGACGCGTTGAGGTTTTTCAATCATGTCACACACTAACCAATGAACATTTTGTTTCATGGGTACGTATTTAAAGCCATCCATCATCTTGTGCTTAACTTGTCCGCTTTCCATTAAAGACTCGGCCATTGGGCCATTATCTATTGCCGTAACCATCATGCCTCGACGTACTAATTGATAAGTCCATCCGCCAGGTGCTGAACCTAAATCAACAGCATTCATACCAGATGTTAAGCGTTCATCCCATTCATCTCGAGGAATAAAATACAAGAACGCCTCATCTAACTTCAAAGTAGAACGACTTGGTGATGCACTAGGAAATTTTAACCTAGGGATCCCCATCACATGTGGAGAGCTATTCTTAACTAATGAAAAGCCTAGAATAACTTCTTTGCCACTTAAGAAAAGCGCATGTAAAATTGCGCCGTCCGGATCATCTGCAGAGTTATTGCTTTTCTGTGTCAATATTTTTTCTTTACGCAAGCCTTGACGCAGTGGTACTGAGAGTTTTCTACAAAACTTACTTAATGCTTTGCCATCATTATCATCAGGCATTTCCATGCGTAAATCGCTATATTGCCATTCATTACCTAATGCTTCAGTTATTGCTTCAACACGATTGTAATCAGGAAGGTCTATTTTCTCTGTTACGGTCACAAACCACTGGCGAGTAAATATAAGTCGCTTAAGTGGCACCTTATTCATTAAGGCTTCACCATGCTCACTTACGTGCAGGTGAAATAAAACAATGCCTTGGTTTTTCTTTAGCTCTAAATAGCCATACATTTCATTCCAAGACGCTTTTTCTTGGATTTCTGCACCACACTCTTTTTCAAAGCCCGGGCGACAAAATAATACGATAGAGGTCATATGTTATTTTTACCTTTTATATCTAACGATCATATCAAAGATTAAAATCGTAAGAGTATTAACACTACATTGATTGTAGCTAAAATTTATTTTTACTTTCAAATGCTAACAATAGCCAACCTGTTGCAAATGCGATTCCACCAAATGGTGTTAACTTACCGAATACAGATAAGAACAGAGAAAATTCAAAAAATGTTTTAATATAAATTACACCGCAAAAGCACAAAATTCCTGTAACAAAAGCAATACAAGCACTAAACAATACCTTAGATTGCTTAGCTGTTTTCAGCCAAACTAAAGTAACAAATAACGCAAGAGTATGAAAAAATTGATATTGTAGTGCAGTTGCTAAGCTAGATTGTACGTTTACTGGTAATGCTTGAGTAGCGTGCGCTAACCAAGCGCCGAATAGTACAGAAAAACAACCACTGATACCAACAAAAATCATCAAACTGCGAAGTAAATAACCATTACGGTGGAATTCCATATTATTATGCTCACCACTATTAGCATTCATCATTTGTATTATCGGGATTTTCTCTCTTTGCACCTTTTCTTTCTGTACCTTTTCTTTCTGCATAAATCATCTCATTATCATTTTATGATTATTTAATTAATAGCTCGATAAACTCTACAATTTCTTCAGCCGCACGTTTCATATGCGCAGGGTAAGTAAAACCAGATTTAACTCTCGGCTTTAAACTATGGTCACCATCTTCTAAAAAGACACATTTACAATGTTTAGGTAATTCATAGCTTGTTATTTCAGCTTCGTCACCCAAGGTATCACGGTCTCCTTGTACAATTAAAACCGGCTTATTTGCGTCAAACAAGGGTTCGAGTCTTAGTTTCTCCGGTTTTTTCGCAGGGTGAAATGGATAACCTATACAAAAAACACCTTCAATTTTACTAAAAACATTAGTATTTATTAAATCAGTATCCGCGACTAAAGTTGCAGCAACACGGGACCCCATAGATTTCCCCCCAATGAACAAAGGTAATTCATTACTTACACTGTTCTCATTAACATGTTCAACTACTCGCTTAATAACCGCTTCATAACATACCAACAGTTTAGGCATTCTATCAGGAGGATATCTTTTACCCGTCAGCGACCTTTTATCCATAAAGGGAAAATTAAAACGCAAAACATTTATGCCAGACTTGTTCAGTAATAATGACATTTCGTTCATGAACTCGTGCGACATATTAGCACCAGCACCATGTGCAAAAATAACCTGTGCTTTAGCATTATCTACAGTGCTCAATAGGATATTGATATCACTACCATCTTCCATCGTAATTATTTCTGGTTTAACCATATTCAACATTACCTTTCTGATATGTATAATTTTATCTATATATTTGACTGCCCTGCTGGCTGTAAGGCAGACATTATGGCTCTACTACTTACATCAATAGAGCCTATATTAAAATTTTTAACACCCCTTGGAAACTATAAATTGACTACATTAACTGTCGTGAATTTATAGTTTGCTAAAAATTAAATTATTAACAAAAACAATTCGGTTGCACCAATCAAAGTAAATTTAATGGCTGAATAATTATATTGAACTACACTCTATTGTAGTTTCGTAAGGCATACTTTTAAGCAACGTTTTATGAATGACCACATTTCAAAATGCTCGCAACGTTTACTGAAATAAGATCTTACCGGGTAAGTAAAACGAATAAGATCAAATACAAAAAAGGTGCTCTCGAGCACCTTTTTTTATTTTAATTTTTCCACTTCAACAGAGTCTATTTTCTACATATTAACGACTAATACTTAATCACTTTCCAATTAGAAATATAACCAGTACTTTAATCAGTTATGAGTGGTGTAAAACTTTTAACCAAATCATCTAAAGCTTTCATTTGAGCTAAGTAAGGCTCCAATTTATCAAGTGGTAATGCACAAGGTCCATCACATTTAGCTATACTCGGATCAGGATGTGCTTCAATGAATAATCCCGCTATGCCGATTGCCATGCCACTACGTGCTAACTGCGCTGCTTGAGCACGACGTCCATCAGCACTGTCACTGCGTCCGCCAGGCTTTTGTAAGGCATGTGTTGCATCAAAGATTACTGGCGCGTAACTTTTCATTTCGTCCATTGCTAACATATCAACAACGAGGTTGTTATAACCGTAACAACTTCCACGTTCACATAAAATAATGTTCTCATTACCTGCTTCACCAAATTTAGTAATAATATGCTTCATTTCATGTGCAGCAAGAAACTGAGGTTTTTTGACGTTAATAACAGCGCCCGTTTTAGCCATTGCTACTACAAGGTCTGTCTGTCTAGCTAAAAAGGCTGGTAGTTGAATAACATCAACAACTTCACTTACTGGCTGTGCTTGATATGATTCATGAACATCAGTAATAATTGGTACATTGAACGTTGATTTAATTTCTTCAAAAATCTTCAAACCTTCGTCTAAACCGGGACCTCTATAAGAGTTAACTGAAGAGCGGTTTGCTTTATCGAATGACGCCTTAAATACATAAGGAATGCCCAATTTTTGAGTAACTTCAACATAGTGTTCTGCAATTTTCATCGCAAGATCACGTGATTCAAGTACATTCATACCACCAAACAATACGAAAGGTTTGTCATTCGCAACTTCAATATTTTTAACCGAAACTGATTTAATTGTCATATTTCTTCCTAATAATGTGTTCTTACAAAGTATTTTAATTTAGTAAATAGCAAAGTAGCTTAATGATATTCTCTGCTAATTGTTAACTGTAGTTTAACTGATATTTTAGTTATGCTTTAGCTTTAAGTTGTATGAGGCAATTTAAAGGAAAAAGCACGGAGTTGATGACTATCAATGAGTACTTTTGACACGTAAATTGATTTATACAGCAACAAGCTAAAGCATGACTACCTAACTCGTACCGATAATACGTAACAACTGTCCACATACCCACGCCATGTAGGTGCCTAAGGCATAACCTAAGACCGCAAGTAGTACACCAACCGGCGCCAATGACGGATGAAATGCGGATGCAATAACGGGTGCAGATGCTGCTCCACCTATATTAGCTTTACTGCCCACAGCCAAATAAAAAATTGGCGCTTTTATAAACCTGCCTACGGCAAATAACAAAGCAACATGTACTGTCATCCAAATTAATCCGATAAGGACATATTTAGGCGCCTCAGCAATTTGAGAAATATCCATATGTAAACCTATGGTAGCTACCAGTATATATAAAAAACTAGTCCCGACTTTAGATGCGCCAACAGACTCAAGTTGTCGTACTTTAGTAAAGGATAAAACTAAACCAATAGAGGTTACAATGACAATAATCCAAAACAATTTACTGTGTAAACTGAATTTTTTCAGTTCTGGGAAATTTTGTTGGAAAAATGGGACGAGTAAATCGGCCACTAAATGTGCAAAACCCGCGGCACCAAAAGCAATAGCGATAATAAGCATAAAATCTTTTAACTCTGGCGTTCGCTTATTATCTTTTTCAAAGGCTTCTACATCAGCGATTAATTTATCAATACCTGAAGTATCTGCGCCGCTTTTAGCATCAATCGCTTTATGGTTTGCTGCAATAGTTAAAAGACATGCCATCCAGATATTAGCAACGACAATATCTACAGTAACCATAATGGTAAATATTTGACCATCCGCTTCATATATTTCTTTCATTGCTAGCATATTAGCGCCACCGCCGATCCAACTCCCTGCTAATGCAGCCATGCCACGCCAAACAGCTTCGGGTCCTGTAACCCCAATAAGTTCAGGCCATATGCCAGACACAATCAATAATGCTATTGGACCACCAATAACAACGCCAACAGTACCCGTTAAAAACATTATGATAGCTTTACTACCAAGCCTAGCAATGGCCTTAATATTTATACTTAATGTTAACAACACGAGGCAGGCAGGTAGAAGGAAGTATTTTGCTACTTCATCAACTTGACTAACTTCGGCACTTACAATACCAAAGGTATTCAATAAAGAAGGCAATAAATAGCACATTAATAAAGCAGGTACATATTTATAAAATTTTTGGCAAGTAATATTCTTGCTCGTGGAGGTATAAAAAACAAAACCTAGGATAAGAGCAAGAAGGCCTAATACAACGGCATCATTTGTAATTAATGGTGCATTCGCTACAATATTTTCTTGCATCATTTACCTTATATTTTTACTTTCAATTTTTTATTCTAATCATTAATTTTAATTGTTTACTGTCAATAAAGTAAATAATTAATGAAGTATGTTAGTCGCGATATCAATATTTTCAAGTTGAATTTTTAAGATTTTTGCCGCGGGATCTTTCGGGCATTTTTCAACAAAGTAACGATAATCATCTACTGCGACTTTAAAGCAATCAAGTTGGTGTAGTAAATATCCTCGATCTCTGCGTTGCAAAGGATCATCAGGATTTAGTGACAAGAGAATATCAACACAAGTTAATGCTTTATCGAAGATTTTTTCTTGAATTAATGTATTTTTCAATGCTGATAAGTGTTCGACTAAAACGACACTGTCATCGATTGTTTTTAACTCGTCTTCTCCTGGGTCGCCTTCCAGCTCATCTAAACGGACATCAAGTTCAGCCCAGTCGAGCGACTCCCCCGTGACGGCGTCAAAAATAATAGCGAACTGCTCATCACAGCATAGACGTAGCATAATTTTGTTGGGAATAAACACGAGATCGGTTTCAAAACCACAAGCAGTAATGATTTCTTTGACCAAAGCAGCTTTAACAGTAGGTGACATAGCACGCTGATTTAAGCCTTTCGCAACACTGTATGCTGAAATAGGCCAACGAGTTTGATACCTATCGATAAACAAATGTTGGAAATACAATTCATTAAGTAAGCTTTCGGCTTTTTCTAATGGTGATTCAATCTCACTAATGACCGCAATACATTGACTGATAATGGTTTCTAAACTATCTAATGACTCATCAGTTTTCACCGTGTTCTGGGCGCTGTCGGAAAAAACATGTTCTTCAATTAAAACAAGTTTTTGTAATAAATCTTTATCGACAGACTTCAATTCTGATATAAACAATTCATTCATAGTAGTTTATTTAAATGACTCTATTGGTAGGTTGTTACGTACAATACTTTTGTTACTTAATTTTCGTTACTTAACGAAGCAGCATTATTTTTCAAACAGTTGGGTTTAGCCAATATTTCTAACTAAAATGTCTAACTAAAAAACATGGCTTCACGGGTCATTGCAAGACGAACCATTAACATTACCCATCCCATAGCCCCTAAATAACCGAGGATTTGCATAGGTTTATTACGTGCTATTTTTAAGGTGTAATAACCTGTAAAAATATAGAAAAACAACGCTAATATTTTTTCAGCTAACCAAAGTTGCTCTATTGGATTAATGCTAAGCTTAACCGCCAGCGATACACCTAAAATGAGTAAAAATGTATCAATAACGTGAGGGCTTATTTTTAGCCATTTGCTATTAAGATTTTTTGATGCCATTAAGGTCAAAATAAAACGGTAGGTAAATAAACTAATGCTAAGTACTGCAAGGGTTATATGTAAATGCTTCAATGTTAATCCTTTGATTTAATTATTATTATACGTAAACTATTTTAATAAATGTTAATTATGCTTTAAACGAGCCCAAGTTATACGTTCGTGACCATTAAAGTCTCGCACCGTTTGAGCGTTATAGTAACCTAACGTGTTCAAAATATTTCGGACTTCTTCCGCTTGTTCAAATCCATGTTCAAAATATAGTGCGCCTTGCGGACTTAAAAAATTAACCGCATGCAGTGCTATATGCTTGATATCACCAAGACCATTTTCACTTGCAATCAAAGCTGAATCAGGTTCAAAACGTACATCGCCTTCTTTTAGATTATCATCTAAGGCATCAATATAAGGAGGATTTGAAACAATCACATCAAAAACTTTATCATTAACGGCACTAAACCAATTACTTTGGAAAATTTTTACCTGCGTTAATTTTAAATCTTGCGCGTTTTGTTTTGCTAGTTTTACCGCATCAATATGAAAGTCGATAGCATCAATATTCCAGTTTGGTTGTTCTGATGCAAGAGCAAGTGCTATAGCTCCAGTACCAGTACCAAGGTCTAAACAATGTAATGTATCAACATCACTGTAATGCTCAAGGACTAACTCAACCAAAATTTCAGTATCAGGACGAGGAATAAGTGTTGCAGGTGAAACACGAAAAGGCAGAGACCAAAACTCTTTGACTCCGATAATATAAGCTATCGGCTCTCCAGCTATTCGCCTTTGCAATAAGGCAAGATAGGCATCTATTATTTGCTTATTAAGCTCGCGTTCTGGCCATGTAAGCAAAAAACTGCGCTCTTTATCCAGAACAAAAGCTAAGAGGATTTGTGCATCGAGCTTAGCACTATCTGAACAGGAGGTTAACTGCTCCTGTCCATGTGCTATACAGTTGTCTATTCTCGTATTTTCCATCGGTATTACTGACAAAACTACGATTAATGTTGTTCGGCTAATTCAGCTAATAAATCAGCTTGGTTTTCTTGCATTATCGGTTCCATAATCAACTGTAAACTACCTTCCATAATTTCGTTTAAACGATATAAAGTTAGGTTGATACGGTGATCACTCATGCGACCTTGCGGAAAGTTGTACGTACGAATACGCTCAGAACGATCGCCACTCGCAACGAGGTTACGACGAGATGATTCTTCTTCACTACGACGTTTTTCATCTTCAGCTTGTTGAAGGCGAGCTTGAAGTACTGACATCGCTTGCGCTCTGTTTTTATGTTGTGAACGTTGCTCTTGACACTCAACTACCACGCCCGTTGGAATATGGGTAATACGAATAGCCGAGTCTGTTTTGTTAACATGCTGACCACCCGCGCCTGATGCACGGAATGTATCAACTTTTAAATCAGCTTTATTGATTTCAATGGCATCGGCTTCTGGAATTTCAGGCATAACAACAACAGTACAAGCTGAAGTATGAACTCGGCCTTGAGATTCAGTCGCGGGTACACGTTGTACTCGGTGACCACCAGACTCAAATTTCATATGACCATAAACGCCTTCACCGTCAATTTTCATGATCAGCTCTTTATAACCGCCCTGCTCACTTTCATTGCTGTTCATAACATCAATTTTCCAGCCTTTCTTTTCACAATAACGGCTGTACATTCTAAATAAATCACCTGCAAAAATAGCGGCTTCATCACCACCAGCACCAGCACGAATTTCCATGAAACAATTGTTGTCATCATTAGGATCACGTGGCAATAACAAGATTTGTAATTCATCAGCAATAGCAGCAACAGATTTTTTCGCGTCTTTATATTCTTCCTGTGCCATTTCTCGCATATCAGGATCTTCATCTTTAAGCATCATTTCAGCGGTAGCGAAATCATCTTCGGCACTTTTGTACTGATTAAAAACCGAAGTAACAGCGTCAAGTTGTTTAAATTCTTTAGATAATGCACGAAATTTTTCTTGATCTGAAATGGTTGCAGGATCAGATAATAGTGCCTGAACCTCTTCGAAACGCTCTACTAACACTTCAAGTTTTTGATAAACTGATGATTTCATTGGTAATGTTCTTATGTTTTAGCTGAGGGATAACTATATTGGCGCTATTCTACCACAGTAATAACGCAATCGACTATGCTAGGGAGAAAATGTCGAGCCAGAAGTTAGACTAAATTAGGTAGGCTAAATTAGGTAGATATAGATTATATACCCGTTACCAATCAAAGTACTGGATTTCAGTGGGAATTAAAATAACTTTAGGCAAGGAGAATAATTAAAGCATAGTCACTCTATGTTTTGATTATTTAACGCCGCTTAAAGTCATTTTAAACCCATCGTAGAAGCGCTTGAGCAATATCACTT
>Ga0308011_10001221_pt1 | contig 11850 bp, 10 predicted proteins | sample Neamet177_FD_203144 | JGI IMG/M metagenome (GOLD analysis project Ga0308011, IMG submission 203144) | Marine microbial communities from water near the shore, Antarctic Ocean - #177 | ecosystem: Environmental > Aquatic > Marine > Unclassified | place: Southern Ocean | collected 2014-07-25
TAAAAAAATAAAATGCAATTATGCTCTCATTTTGCCCAAATTTTACTCTTTTTTTACTCTTTTTTTTAAACTTTGATAAAACTTTACTAAAGTTTAAAATTTGTGCTATTCAAATACTTATATTTTTTTTCCATTTTTTTCCAAATAACAATCTTCACATATACAGGGAAGTATATATTGAGTAGAACACACATTGTGTTTCCATTCACTACAATAATCACATTTTCTAATATTAAGATCTTCCTCTAATATTTCTTTTAATATTTTCATTTCTTTTTCTAATTTTTCAAGTTCTTGAACTGCAAGTTCTATTTTCCATTCTTTTTTTAGTGGTCGCATTAATTCAAGTATAGAGTGGGACATATTTAGTTCTTAATAATACACTATATATTAGTGAAACAAAAATTCAATTTTCATATGGAAATGAAAATAATCTCCATAATTGTATATAATATAAAATGCAATGTATTTATTCTTTTTCTTCTCCGTCCTCCCAATACTCTTTCATTACATCTTTTTGATGTTCGCAAATATATTTATAATTATAAATGATAGCATCAAACCCAATTCCATTAACGCAATGTTCGCAATACCAACCATCAGGAAGATCACCACCACCATCACCCACATCTTCTAAATCACCTTCTCCTTCTTGGCGATTTTCATACTCTTCACATCTTACACATTTATATATCTCTTCTTCTTCCAAACGATGTTCCAACTCTTGTATTTTTTCTGTAAAATGATTGTGTCTTAAGTCCATAATTTTTCTTAGTTCTAAATTTTCTTCTATTAATTTTTTCATCATCTCACCTTGTTTTACATTCGCTACTACAGATAATGCTTTGTATGTTTGCATGTCTTTTAAAGTTATTTTAAATTTCTTTACGGGGCAGGATTTCATCATCTTATTATCTATCTTTATTAGATGATAATTTAAATCAATTTTTTATTTTTTATAAGTATTTGAATTAATATTATATACCAAATATGCAATGTATTTATTTTTTTTCTTTGATCATCTATTAAATCATATAAATCTTCAAGATGTTCTTGATCCATATATTTAAAAGGTTTATTAAAAATTATTTGGAGAGAAAAATTACCATAATATCTTATCTGCATAATACCCCCTTGTTCCCACCTTTGTCCTATCTTTTTGATGTCTTGATTTATATGCTTTCCTTCTTTTATTTGCGAACTCTTTTCCTTTTCTTGCTAAAAATGTTGCATAATCGCCATATCCTATAGCACCAATATCTGTTATTTTTTTACCATTTTTAAAAACCGCTATTTTTTTTCCCTTGAGGGATGAAGGTTTAATAGAAACATTTAGTTTCTTTGCTTTAATTCGCTGAAGTGCTTTTATTGTATACATCTATATAGTTGCAATATATTATAAATAATGTTATATATAATATATATGAGATTATTAGAATTGTTTAGTGGAACTCAATCTGTTGGTAAAACCGCAGGTAAGTTAGGATATGAAGTTGTTAGTTTAGATATATGCGATTATAATGGTAAATTCTCTCCAACTCATAAAATAAATATACTTGAATTTAATTATAAACAATATGATCGTAATTATTTTGATGCAATATGGGCTTCACCACCATGCACTTATTATTCTCTTTTGCAACAATGTTGGTATGGTGTTAAAAAAAAAGAAGGTATTTTTACTAAAGAAATACATGAGAAGCAAATGTTATTGAGCGATACTTGGGTGAAAAAAGTATTTGAAATTATAGAATACTTTAATGTAAAAAAGTGGTTTATTGAAAATCCAAGAACAGGATTATTAAAAAAACGACGATTTATGGAATATATACCATACATAGATGTTGATTATTGCATGTATAGTAATTGGGGATATAAAAAGCAAACGAGAATATGGTGTAATTTATTAAATTATAATGGTAAAGTTTGTAATAAAAAATGTGGTAATTTAAAAAAAGCAGGTGATCTAACTAATAAAAGAAGTCCATATAAAGTTGGTGCCACAATACACAGAGTTGATGCGACTAAAGATCTTGGTAAATTAGATAGATATAGAATTCCACCTAATTTAATTGAAGAATTATTTACTTACTCTAATATTTGATAATGATCTTGCTCTTGATAATCCAGTATATAATGCTCTTTTATCATCTAACCATTCCATAATGAATTTAACATCAAACACATTTACCTTACCTTCAATAGTGTCTCCCTGTGATTTATGAATGGTTGTTGCATATCCAAGAAGAAATGTTTTATGAAATGACTTAATATCATATTTAATATTCATTGTATTTATTCCATTTGTTATTGTAACAACTTTGTCTGTATAATCAACAACTTCCACTTCTTCATTTTTCTTAAATGTTTTACATTTTGGTGTTAGATACATGATAAATTTCGCACCTTTAAAAATATAAGAATGTTGATTGTATTTATTCTTTTCACCATTGTAAGGAACATATTCATAATCCTCTGGTAATAAATAATTTTGAACATCTTTATTTATTCTCATTCTTGTTTTATTTTTATAACAAATATTTTTGCTTGTTACTAATTCTTCAATCGTTCTATATGATCTTTTGCTTAAAAATGCTTTAGTTGTTTTACCTTTTCCATTATTTTCCCAAACATCTTCTAATAAATTCCATAATGCACCATCATATCTTTTACATTCTGTTAATTCACATCTATTATAATTTGCGATCCATTTAATAGTAGAATGATTAAACCAATCACCTGCTCCTAATAAATTATCATCCACAGGTGGTAATTGTCTATAATCGCCAATTAATATGAATGTAATACCAGTATAATATTTAAATTCTGCAAGTATTTTCCATAAATTACTTGAGATCATACTAATTTCATCAACAAATATAACATCTATTTTTTTTGCTTGTTGTTTTGCCCATTTTGTATTTAATTTGCCTCTTTTATCAATACGCATAAAATTATGAATTGTTTGTCCATTTAATTGAATTGTTGCTTTATTTGTAAACGCAAGACAAGTTGAAACTAAATCTTTTAATTTTAAATATTCTTTACCTTTTTTGCAAACATAAGATTTACCTGTTCCGGCTCTTCCTAATAACATACCACCATCATTTTCAATAAATTCATCAATGATTTTAATAGCATCATCACTATCTTTATATTTTAAATCATTCCATTTTTCTGATTCAAAATTACACAAGACATGTCGCTCATCCCAATCTTTTTCCAAATAAATATTTTGTAATAATGGTTTTAATGCTTTATTATAACCTCCAACTTTTTCATCAACAGGGACATCTGGAATATCCGCAGGATTATCAAAACCAACCCAAGCACAATCTGTATTGCGATATAATAATACACCTTTATCACCTTTCATTTTTTTAATCATTTTATATAATTTAATATTTGCTTGATCTGTAATTTGAATTCCCATTGGTAAATTATTATTCATTATTTTGGTTTGTTTTTGTTCTCCATAACAATACATTTTTGTTCCATTAGATGTTTCTATTGTTTCCATTAATAAACTTTCATTTTTTTTACCTTGAACCTTTATATAAGTATCCCATACTCTTGCTAAATCTGTATCCACATTCATGTGAGTTTGACTATTAGATGTCTTCATAAGAAATCCCCATATACAATTAATCATTAATTTTTGCAATCCTGTATCTGGATAATCTTCTTTTATTTTATTCATTATATTTAATAATGCATCTTTACTAACTTGTAAACCACTAATAAAGAATTTTACTTTGAATTCAATACCTTCTTCTTTTGCGTAATTTAACATAGCACTTGAATACCAATTATCATAGTGAAATAATGTTTGATCTTGTGTTTCTACAAAATACAATCCTAATTTATATTTTTCATTTTTTTCTGTAAATTGTTGCACTTCTTCATTGAAAGGAATAGTCATAAATGTTTCACTTGGATCTTCCATAACACTTCTATAACATTTATTAATATCCAAACATATTGAATGTTCTGCATAATATTCTAATTGACTATAATGTTCAAATCTTGGAGTTCCATAATGAACTCTTCCTTTTATTCCTTTTTCACTTAATACTTTCGCCACATCTTTACCAAAATAAGATGAATACACATTTTTAAACTCTTCCATATATTTTTTAATAAATAAAGGTGCAGATTGTCCTGTAAAAGTTATATCATTATCTTCACAATACTTTTTGATACATCTTAAATTTTTATTTTTCATTAATTGAGTTTTATTTTCACATAATTTATCATCAATAACATCTTTATAAAATAAATGTTTATTGTCTCCTATTGTAAATGATGATAATCCACCATTATAAAATGTTAAGTTTTTATTTGGATATATCATCAAATTATCTTGAGACATTTTCTCACAAGCATATTCTAATTGAGTATGGTTTTTTGTTTGTTGCATTATTTGTTGATCGTAATATTTAATGTTAATATCTGGATTAATATCTATCTTTCTTTTTGCTTCTTGATCGCTATTACTTTTTATCATTTTTTGTAAATGTTTCATATTTCTATTATTTGTAATTTGCTTAATTTTTCTTGTCTCTAAGATTGGATACATGTGATTATTTTTAATCACAAAAACAAGAGGAGGTGATTTCTTTTTTATTGCTTTTTCACTATATAAAAAGTCAATTAATTTACTATCAAGCATACAATACATATTAACATTATTGTTCTCACACCAACATTTAATATGTTTTATTGTATACCCTGTTTTATTTGGGTTCATCAATCCTTTTTTTTGGATCTCCCAATCAACTTCATATCCTTTGGGTTCTGTAAGATCAATACGATGCGTAGACCAAAATTCAATAGTTTTTTCATCTTTATTTTTTTTTTTAAAACAATCTCTATTGGAGTATCTATATTGTATTAGATCAACAACACACATGTTTCTATTCTTACACCATTCATTATTTAATGCTGTATTATCTAAATTCATAACACCATTTATTTGCATTGGCGTCCATTCTAATGGATTTGGATCTGTAATATTTATTTCATCTTTTTTAATTAATGATACTTTACTTTTTTTGAAAGGACTATCTTCCTTACTTTCTTTCAAGAATTCTTTTTCTTCATTAATGGTTGCATCAATATCTTTTCTTTTAATTTCTTTAGTATAATTTCTATCAATAGTCTTTGCAGGAGAACCATTATTTGTATTCCAACCTTGAAATCTTAATGTAAAATTTAAAACTATTTCTTGATTATCTAAAACTCTTTGATTAATAATGTTTTGTCTTACAGGAACAAGTGCGAGATTGTAATTTCTTGCAAGAAAACGATATGCAAATGTTTCGTTTCTAAAGTTTCTGGTTGATCCTCTTAAATTCATAGCAACTTGTTTTACTAATTGTTTTTGTTGTGCTTTAGTTTTACCTCTAAAATTTATACCATATTCCTTTCGTAAACGGCGTTGAGCATTTTTTGAAATTTGGTTATTATTTTTGATCTTGATATCTTGAGGTAATCTACTCATTGGTAATAAAGGTGGAGATAAATTATTTTCATCATCTTCGTAATTCATCATTGTTGTTATAATATATATATATATAATAATTTGTTTATATCCTTTTTAATTATAATATATATGAGGAGAACTTTTCCTAAAGATAAGTATTTTATTTAAAGGATACAATAAATTCACCGCGACGCATAGTAAATTTACCTTCTTTCTTTACTTTACTTCTACATATTGATATGAATTCTCCAGAATTAATTCTTTCCAGTTTCTTTCTCGCATAGTATTTTTTCATGTATAATTTTCTCTTTGCTAATTTTTCTGGAGTTAAATATTTATAATCTTTCATATATATATATAATGGATAAAAAAAGAGAATGCTTACTTTGCAAAAAAACTATTAAAAGATTTGCTAAATGGAATGATAATAAACAAAGAAGAGTGCATAGAAAATGTTGGTTAAATTTTAGAGACTTTAGTGATAGACATTTTGATTATCTTTTTTGTGGCGATAGACAAATACCAAATAACAAAATAGTTAAGATACAACCAACTAAACCAGAAGATTAACGACCAGATCTTTGTTTTAATTTTGCTTCTTTGTCTTCTGGTGGTGGTTGTTGTTGTTGAAACATTTTTATTGGTTTTTGGATCTTATATATAATTGTTGTTCTATCATTAATAGTTGCTGGTGTTAAATCTGGATTTAAAACTTGACTTGTAATGCCCGTTATTACAAATTCTTTTGTTGCAGTAAATACATAATCTGTTGCAAAACTATATGCAAAATCACCACTTACATATGACCTATTACATATTGCTATGATATTACTTTCTGCTCCGTTTTGCGAAGAGTGAAAAGTAATACCTCCTATAATATCACTATAGATTAACCAAAAAGGATACACTAATTTTTGAGGCAAGTTACTTGCGAAGATCGCACAAGTTCCTGTTGACGCATTAACATTCCAACGACCACATTGAGAAGATAAATTAAACATGGGTTGAGGTTCAAGTGGAGTTTGATTTTGATCATAATCTAATGCTAAACTTGTATCCAAAACACTATTGGTTGTTAATGGATATGGAAAATATTGCACTAATTTTGTTTTACTTGTTGATTGATATGTTCTTGTTAAAAACCAAGCATCGGGCAATCCATAAGGATTAAATAATGCTTTATAATCAAAACCTAAACGAGATAATAAACTTTCACTCCAAAATTTCTGTTTAGTGTTATCTCTTAAATCTGTTAAAAAATCTATTTGATTTTCGTTTCCATTCTTTCGTATTAATCCAACATCTATTAATCCCAAACCACTATTAGCACATACTAAATCTATTGTTGTAACTTTTTGTAATGGTTCAATATTATCAAATAATTTGATCTCTTTATTTAATGCATTAATTACCACATCAGCATCATCATTTATTTTTATTGATGCGGTTGTTATTCTTGGATTACCAATAAATCTCTCCCAATGTAATTCTTGAAAGTTAAATCTTCCTCTTCCACTATCAAATTGTAATGATGCATTTGGTGTTCCTATCTGGATAGTATTAACATAATCTGGTCTATCATTTGTTCCCAATATTGTTTGTTCTGGAACAGCAGGTGTTACTACATCTATATTAGGTTGAGGAGTTACAATATCTGGTTGAGAAGTTACTAAATCTGGTTGAGGAGTTATAAGATCTGGTTGAGGAGTTATGATATCTGGTTGAGGAGTTACAAGATCTGGTTGAGGAGTTACTAAATCTGGTTGAGGGACAGCAAGATCCGGTTGAGGAGTATAAAAACCTGGAACTGCTGGAGTTCCTGGTGTATTTATTTGTCTTGCAATGCGAAAATTCCAACCTGGTTCTGTTGCACTTCCATCACTTTTAAAGAATATTTTTATATATCTCGCGTCAATAATATACCATTGATTAATCCAACCACTATTATTATTTCCTTTACTATCTGTTCCTGATGATGATGGAAACAACCAACCACCTCCGTTTCCGTATGGAGGATTAGAAGCAGTCCAACTTGGCCCCCAAAATGTTGATGGACTTGATGATGAAGATTGATATAAATATTGCGATAAAGTGCTGTCTGCACTTGATAAATTACTTGATGAGTTTGATAATAATGAAGAAGCATTAGCACATGTTATACCTATTCTATCATACATACTAAAACTTGAATGTTCTGTAAGAAAATTAACAGGATTAATCATTATTTTATTACCTGCTCCTGCATCGTAAGTTATACATCTTGAATGACTTGTTGAATAATCACTTCCTAATCCACCATCATCCGCCATTGTTTCGTATGAATTACCTAATACTCTATTAGCAGGTGAAGCGTTGTAATCATAGGTTGCTGTTAAATTTGTTATTGTCCCAGAGTTGGTGGAATTATAATTTATTAATGATGGTGGAACTTCTGGGACTTCTGGGGTGTATATATCCGGTTGAGGCACCATTAAATCTGGTTGAGGAGTTACTAAATCTGGTTGAGGTGTTATCAAATCAGGTTGAGGGGTTACAAGATTTGGTTGAGGAGTTACAAGATCTGGTTGAGGAGTTACAAGATCTGGTTGAGAAGTTACAAGATCTGGTTGAGGGGTGCTTGTTGTAAATTCTGGAACAGCAGGTGTTATTACATCTGCAACAAAAGGTGGAACTTCACCTGATGCTTCCGTTGCTCGTAAATTAGGATTAATAATAGTAATAAAAGGATCTATTGGATTTCTTGCAGATAAATCTAAAATACAATAATTTGCTTTTTCACATAAAGGTAATGTTCCAGCAGTATACCTTGCTATTTGATCTGCATCTGGGTTATATTCTTTACAAATAATACCAATATAAGTTTCTGGATTATATAACAATGGATTAGCAGTTTGTAAATTTTGTTTATTATTTGTAACAGCAACTACATTTATATCATAGTATTTGGCTGCGGTTTGAGGATCTAAATCTCTTGTTCTATCTTGATTTTGAACTGGTTTTATTGTTTGAGCGTTTGCTATAACGCAACCATCTGCTATTCCTAATGTATCTAAATATGCTTTTGCATACATAGCATCATTATAAAATCCTGCTACTGGTATTGAAAGACAAGCATCTGCGGGTCCTCCCATAGGTGTTATAGTATTTCCTTGTAATAATGGTTTTAATGCTGTATTTGCTGTTGCTGAATAGATTGTATTATCTGCTGTTCTACCAAATGGAAGCATGTATTCCCAATTAATTCTTTCATTCGCATCACTCATCTCTTTTGTTCTTGCTCCCTCACCAATATAATTCATCTGGGAATGAATTAATTTTGATAAATATTCCACATTTGGGGTTGTCCAATTTAGGTTAGTCATTAAAACATATCCTTCTTCAAACTTATTAATTATTACCGGTCCCGCAATAGTAACCTTTGGTAAATCATATAAAGTATAAATAGAGTAAGTATCTTTTAAATAATCAGTCAATAAAGCACCTGGTTGAAGTGCAATTAAATAAGCATTTTTAGCACCCATGCCCCACTCTTTTTCTCCAGAATTTTGAACATTAATAGCAGGAAATTGTAAAGAAGGAAAAAAATTTGTTAAATTTCCCTGTAATAATCTTGATCCCCATATCCATAAATAAGGATTACCCATAGCGGAACAACCCATTACACCATAAGGAATACCAAATCCTCCTCCTGGTGGATAATGACGAGGATTTTCTGGAGGAATTCTTCTTATAAAATTTGCTCCTATTACTGCGATTGTTCCATCAACAGAAGAAACACTTTGAAATTCTTTATCTGTATATAGTTGATTAACTTCTTCAAAAGGAGCATCATTAATTTGTATTTGTTTATCATAAGGTGTATCTAAAGGATGCAATAATGTTGAATGTAAATCTTCCGTTAATTTACCAGCAATATTAGATGGACTATCATATCCAACATCTACACTTAAATTAATTGTTGTATCAATAAAATCATATAGAGCAAAAGTGGGTCTAACTGATGATATTCCTGCTAATGCATTATCAGGATCAGGTAAAGAATTATCACTATAAGCATTTCCTTTTGGAGAAATAAAATAAAATCTTTTTCCAGCAACAACATCACTATATTTTTTTAAAGTCGTTGTGTGAAGTTTTTGGTAATCTTTACTGGGTGCTCCGTTAGTAAAACCGGGTCCTGTTAAATATCCATAATTAACTTGATTAGGTATTGGAGCGGGAGGGGTTGCGGTTTGAAGTCCTTGTATCTGATTAAATGGGACAATAGTGGGATCTGGGGGTGTAACAAATGGTTCACCATATTGAATAAATGGTTGTTGAAGTGTAAATTCAAAATTATGATGAATATAAAATGCACCTTTTAATTTTGTTTCATTGGTGTAATAATCGTAATCTCCTAACTCTCTTGGTATTTCCACAATATCGCTCCCAACACCCACACTATTAATTGCGATCTGTTCACATGATATAGTATCTCCAACCTCTACTAAAACACCATTACTTACTCTATTAGTGAACCTACCATTATCATCTTGAACTACTGCTTTATCCTTGCTACAAGTTATTAGAATTGTATTCATTATATATAATAATACTAAATATATTATATTTAATTGAAAACCCTTACTCTATCATATTCACAATACCATTAGAGATGTTAAGCACTCGTTCTGTAACGACGAAATATCTCAAAATCCATTTAACAAGTTCATCACCTATTACAAATCCACCGGGTGTCGCGGCTGGAATAATTGATCTTCGCGACCAAATCATAGGAGTATTACTCATGCGAACACCATTTCCAGCGGCATTACTAATTTTAACACCAGTCCAATGATGAGCGGCTACATCTCCAGCAAGTCCTTTATCAAAAGCAGGTGCAACAGCAGGAACAATAAGCAAAGCATCTTGATTATATCCATTATACAAGCGATCACTAAGACCTTGAATGTAATTTGCACTTGCACCATCAAGAGAAGGAGTAAAATCGTAAAGCATAGCATTTAATTGGAGGGGTATACCTTCAACAGCATTTGCTTCCTTAAATTGTAATGCAGGATTACTCAATGGGATTGAATAAAATGGATTACTATCAATAGTTAAATTCATAGTTTCACCATTTATCAATGCTTTGGAATTATAAATACCAACATTATTAAGGTAAGCATTAGGATTACCAACAGAACCATTAAACTGCGATTGCTGGATGACTGCTTTAACTCTTTTACCACCAAGAGGCAAGAAAGTTTCCGTCAATACATTAGATCCCAAACCTCTATTACCTGCTGAATTTTCTGCATTATAAGCAACTTGAAGTTCTTCATAAACAAGATCATAACCACCTTTAGTCATAATATCATCTCCAAGTGCTTGGAGTTGTTCTGGGTAAAATAAATAATCCGCCATAATCAAGCATGTTCCTCTATCAATAGTTGATGTAACAGGAATATCACCAACACCAGGATGAAGACCTTTACTTTTCATATAACGAGTTCCTTCTAAATCAGGGGCCCATTCAATAGTAAGAGAAACTTCTTGCTTGATTGCAAAAAGTGGAAGCAAAATTCCTTTCATCATTGGAATTAGTTGGGAGAGTGATAATGACCATTCTGCAGTCGTTTCTGCGGTTTCATTTAGACGATATTTTGGTTCTGTGACTGAATCAGCGGAAAATGCATCTTGAGCATATTGAGAACTAAATCGTCCAATTGTTCCAAAAGGCGCGGCTGGGGGGTATGCTCTTGATTGAGATCCTAAGAAAACATCATTACCACCCTGTTTTGGAAGGGCAATACCTTCTTTAAATTCATTAGACCAATGGTGTCTTTTCCAAGTTGTATAATGTCCTACATCTTGCAAAGTAGCAACTCTGCGTCCTCCAATTTCAAGGTAAGCATTTTGGACGATCGCGGCTGCCCCTGTTGCAGTGGGTAAATAACAAAATTCACCAGCATTAAAAGGTATACCATCTGTTCTTTTACACATGAGACGAAATTGGATTTGAGAATTACTATCCAAAATACCTTTGCGATCAAAAACAAATCTGGTTGATGATTGGGAAAAATTAACAGGAAATAACAAATCTGTTTCTAATCGTTGATTTTCAGGACGCTCCAAAGGGGCGGTTCTTAATAAGGCGGGCAACATAACTCCAGATCTACTCATTTTATATTATACAAATATATAATATAAAAATTTTAACTTAATATTCTTGATCTCCTAAACTAAAACTTTTTCTTCCAATACATTCTTTTCAACTTATATTTTCTTCTATCTAATTTTTGATTTGGAGAGAAAAATACAAATAATAACATAAAAACATATCCAACATTCTTAATTTGCTCCCAATTCATTATATATAGAAA
>Ga0308011_10001222_pt1 | contig 11845 bp, 7 predicted proteins | sample Neamet177_FD_203144 | JGI IMG/M metagenome (GOLD analysis project Ga0308011, IMG submission 203144) | Marine microbial communities from water near the shore, Antarctic Ocean - #177 | ecosystem: Environmental > Aquatic > Marine > Unclassified | place: Southern Ocean | collected 2014-07-25
AAAAATAAATACATTCTTGTATTCACCAGAACAAACTCCAATCCTTATTTTTTTAGTCATTTTATTACTTTTAGCCCTTATTCTTGTAGTTAAAATAACAAAACATACTTCAATACCTTTACGACCCTACCACTAAATATATGTTCCAACCATTACGTAAATCTCATCCCTTATTCAAAATTCTAAATGGTCTACTTGTAGACTTACCAGCCCCCAATAACTTATCTATTTGATGAAATTTTGGGTCTTTACTAGCTCTATGTTTAGGAATCCAAATTATTACAGGAATTTTTCTAGCTATACATTATACATCTCATATTGATCTTGCCTTTTCATCTGTAGCACATATCTCACGAGATGTTAATTATGGTTGATTACTCCGTAGTCTCCATGCAAATGGGGCCTCCTGATTTTTTATCTGTTTATATCTACATATTGGGCGAGGCCTCTATTATGGGTCCTTTGCACTAATAGAAACTTGAAACATTGGAGTTCTTCTATTTATTGTTACAATAGCCACAGCCTTTATAGGATATGTTTTACCTTGAGGTCAAATAAGATTCTGAGGTGCGACAGTTATTACCAATCTATTTTCAGCCATTCCATATCTTGGACCTCCTCTTGTAGAATGATTATGAGGAGGATTTGCAGTAGACAATGCTACCCTCAACCGATTTTTTGCTCTACATTTTCTTTTACCATTTGTAATTGTAGCCCTAGTCATTTTTCATATTGTATTTCTTCACCAATCAGGTTCTACTAACCCACTTGGCCTAAACAGAAAATCAGATAAAATCCCATTTCACTGATACTACACAAGAAAAGATATTCTAGGAGCTATTATTATATTATTATCACTTTTACTTATTGTTCTCTTCTGACCAAACATATTAGGAGACCCAGAAAATTTTATTCCTGCTAATCCATTAGTTACCCCCATCCATATTAAACCAGAATGATATTTCCTATGAGCATACGCTATTCTACGCTCTATCCCAAATAAACTAGGAGGTGTAACTGCTATATTTGCAGCAATACTCATTCTATTTACATTACCTATTTTATATGCTCCCCAACAAAAATACGCATTCTCTTTCTATACCCCCTACCAAATACTATTCTGATTCTTTGCAGCCATCTGTTTATTACTAACATGAATTGGAGGATGCCCTGTAGAAGCCCCATATGATATTCTAGGACAAATCTTTACATTCCTCTATTTTATATTCTTTATAATTGCCCTTCCACTTATTAACATATGAAATAGTATTATTAAATAAAACCTTAGGTTAATATTAAACCATCAGCCTTCAAAGCTAAAAATAGGGAGATAATCCTAGGTTTTGATGCTCACAGACATTTTTTCATCATTTGACCCCGCTACAATTTCACTACATAATATCCTACCTTCCCCCCTATTTTGATTATTAAACCTCCTAATTATTGCTGTTATTTCATCTTCATTTTGACAATCCCAATTCCAACTTACCTCCCTCTTATCTATACCTAAAGCCTTTATAGCTTCACAAACCTCCCGAACAAAAGGTTCATCAATAAAAGCATTCCATGGAATCGTTTCTACTTTATTTATAATCTTAATTACTATAAACTTAAGTGGCTTAACTCCTTATATTTTCAGAATCTCCAGCCACCTATTCTTTACATTATCAATTGCACTCCCTCTATGATTAGCCCTAGTTATATCCTCCATTTATTTTTCGCCTTCTCGTTTTCTGGGAGGACTACTCCCAGGAGGAGCTCCCGACTGACTAAATCCTTTCCTAGTTATTGTTGAAACCTTAAGTATTCTTGTACGCCCAATTACTCTATCGTTCCGACTAGCTGCAAATATAAGTGCTGGTCACATTGTTCTAGCACTAATTGGAATCTATATATCCGCAGCACTATTTAATCCTTCTATAACCTTACTTACTCTTATTGCAATTCAAACATTTTATATTCTATTTGAAGTTGCAATTTGCTTAATTCAAGCCTATATCTTTTGTTTATTAATCACCCTCTACAGAGATGACCACAGATAAATGGGAGCAAGATCAGCAAGTTGGCTACGGTCCAACTCATAGAGGTGTGACTCCTCTCCCATTTAATAATATATTTAAGTATAAACAATAAAAGTTACTAATCCCCACCCATTTTTACCATAAAAATTTAACCTTTCAAATTTCTTAAAAGTATTCTATTTATTATTTAATTAATGATAAATATTTTAAAAAATACTTCCTTTTTAAAAAAATTCCCCACCTATTTTTACCATAAAAATTTAACCTTTCAAATTTCTTAAAAGTATTCTATTTATTATTTAATTAATGATAAATATTTTAAAAAATACTTCCTTTTTAAAAAAATTCCCCACCTATTTTTACCATAAAAATTTAACCTTTCAAATTTCTTAAAAGTAAGGTTTTTTTTTTTTAATATATTAATATATTTATCTATATATATATATATATAAAATTATTATATATATCCATTATATATTATAGCATATTCATAGACTCAAAGAATTATTCATAGATTAAATTTATTCTATATATATATATATATATATACCATATAGGGGAGGGGGGGGGTAAAAACACAACAAAAATACCCCTTATATAACTAAAGTGCCTACATATAGGGGGGTAAATAGTGCGGGGAGACACCCCCTAAAAACACTAAAATGCACTTTTTTTTTGACAAAAAAAAACACCCTTTAAGGCAAAACCCTAACAACGCTATTTTTTGATGTTTCTAAATAGATCCCGTTTACCCCTTGGGTAGTAAGGATTTTAAAATAAGCCCCCTAAAGCTCGATTGACTACCAAAAACCTCTTTTCCCATTAATTAACCTAGTTCATCGACTAAACGCATATTTAAAATCACAAAAATGCACCTTTTTTACATTTCACGACCCCAAAATGCACAAATTTTACATGTTAAACTCCTTTTTATACAAACTATAATCGCCTTTAATTTACTTTTAACTAAAACAAAATAAATTAAAAAATTAATACCAAAACAACAGACTAAATATATAAATATTTAATATGATATATAACTAAGATTAAAATAGTTTATTAAAATCTAGAGCTGTGGACCCTAAGATGCCTTATAAAGGCTTTTAATCCATGTTAATTTCTCTTTTACGATCAACCCCACCTTCTCAACTTTTTTTGGTAAGCCTTCTTCTTATCCCTATTAGTCTTAAATCTATTTTAAGAAACTCAATCTTATTAATTGAATGACAAATCTTTTCTATAAACTCCTCTGTAGTTACTCTACCAATTATCTTTGACCCTTATAGATTACTATTTATAATAGTCCTTCTAAATATTTGCAGCCATGTATTATTCTTTTCAAAATCATACATAAAAAGAGATCCCTTCTTCAATCGATTCACTATAATCCTTATACTCTTTATTGTATCTATAATTATACTTATTTTAATTCCTAATATATGAGCCCTTCTCCTAGGATGGGATGGTCTAGGTTTTACAAGTTTTGCACTAGTTATTTATTATTCAAATCCACGATCTCTAGGGGCTGGTATAATTACTGCACTTACTAATCGGGTAGGAGATGCTTTTATCCTTCTTGCTATTGCGTGAACATTAATAACTAATAATTGATCTATTATTAATATATGAGAATCAAGTATATCCCCTTATATTGTTTTATCTATCATACTAGCAGCTATAACTAAAAGAGCACAAATCCCTTTCTCAAGGTGACTCCCTGCAGCTATAGCCGCTCCAACTCCTGTATCCGCACTCGTCCACTCATCCACTCTAGTAACTGCAGGAATCTTCTTACTAATCCGATTTTTTCCATTTGCTTCTTCCTTCCCATGATTCCAACCAACTTTATTAATTACAGCCTCCATAACTATATTTATAGCAGGTCTGTCCGCAATAACAGAATGTGACTTAAAAAAAATTATTGCACTATCCACCTTAAGGCAACTTGGAGTTATAATAGCAAGAATTGCTTTAGGTTTCCCAAAACTAGCAATATTTCATTTAATTACTCATGCTATATTTAAAGCTCTACTATTTATTTGTGCAGGTACTATAATCCATTTCAATAATCATACCCAAGATCTACGCACTATAGGAAACCTTTCATTTCAACTACCAAGAACCATAACATGCCTCACAGTAGCTAATATATCCCTTTCAGGATTACCTTTTCTTTCAGGTTTCTACTCAAAAGACCTTATTCTAGAAACCTCTTTTTTTAACCCAATTAATATTATACCATTAATTCTCCTCATCGCCGCAACTGGATTAACTATTGCTTACTCAATACGATTATCAATTATATCTTTATGAGGTCCCCAAAATTCTTCTCCTCTTCATCATCTATCCAATGAAGATCTTAATATCTTAGTTCCTACATCCTTTTTAACTCTTGGGGCTATTACTACTGGAACTCTACTTAACTGAATTATATCTCCATTTTTCTTTGACCCTTTATTACCCCTCTCATTAAAAACTACTCCCCTCTTTATTACAGTATTAAGAGCTATAACTGCATGATTTATTTTTTCTTCTTCAAACTCTTCTTTTTCATCCCTTCTTATAACCCCTATTTCCCATGAAGCCTCTTGTGAAATATGATATATATCTCCTATTGCAGCTCAATCCACCCTCACTGCCCCTCTACATATTGCCCATCAATTCCATAAAACCCTAGATCATGGATGATTAGAATTAACTGGCCCACAAGGAATTTGACTATTTATTTATACATGAACAAAAACTATTCAACCTATCCAAAAAAATTCTATTTCAATTTTTTTATACTTAATATTTGTTTCCTTACTAATCCCTATTTTTATATTCTGATTTGATAGTTTAAATAAAACATAACTTTGAAGAAGTTAATTTGATATCTATGTCTCAAATCACGCACAGATAGTATAATAAATTTACATTAACTTTTCACGTTAAAAATATCAACCATTTGATTCTATGCTCAGATGGTAGTTTAATAAAAATACAGATTTTGGGTATCTATGTTTGACTCATTGTCACCAACTGGCTGATAAAGCCAAATAAGAGGTATTGATCTTGTAAATCAAAGATTGAGTTTTCTCTATCAGCTATGAAACCTATATTTATTTCCGCCCTAATTATAATAATTTTTTCTTTTCTTATCCTAATTCTACAACGAAAACATATCCTTATATCTCTTCTTGCCCTAGAAAGTATTATGCTTACCTTGGTATATTCAATAATACTTCTAAGCTGTATACAATTTAATACCCATCTTTTACCACTTATCCTAACTTTTGGAGCATCAGAAGCAAGAATTGGTTTAGCACTACTTGTTGTTCTCACACGATCCTATGGATCAGACACAGTCAATATTATATCACTCAGAAAATGTTAAAAATTTTATTTCCTATATTTGTTATACTCCTACTACCTAAAATAACTATAACCTTTATATCCCATACAATTATAAATACCTTTTTACTCTTAAGAATCTTTTCATTAACAACTTTATCACTCTCTCCTCACATTTATATCTCAAAATTTCTTATAGTAGACTCTTTATCCTCACCTCTTCTCTTATTAACTCTATGAATTTCTGCCTTAATAATCCTTGCTAGTTATAAAATTATTATAATAAAAACATCACCTCTTTTATTTCTTCAATTAATTATAATCTTAAATATTATTTTAATTTTAACATTTACTCAACCAAATCTTCTAATGTTTTATATTCTATTTGAAGCCTCTTTAATTCCCACCTTACTTATTATCTTGGGATGGGGAACACAACCAGAACGACTACAAGCAGGTCTATATCTTATAATCTATACTATTGCAGCCTCCCTACCCCTCCTCCTCAGTATTATGATAATTATGTCTCTAAATATATCATTATTTTTCCCACTTTATTTATGAAATACACCAAACCTAAATATCCTATGATGATCTGCTACTATTTTAGCCTTTTTAACAAAAATACCTTTATACTCCCTTCATCTTTGATTACCTAAAGCTCATGTAGAAGCACCTGTAGCAGGATCAATAATTTTAGCCGCAATCCTTTTAAAACTAGGAGGATATGGGCTTATTCGACTAGCATCCCTTTCTCAATCAACAAATAATAAATTTATACCTTTCTTAATTGCTCTAACCTTATGAGGGGCTATTATTACCAGACTTATTTGTTTGCGCCAAACAGACCTTAAAGCCCTTATTGCTTACTCATCTATTGGTCATATAGGCCTAATAACAGCTGGGGTTATATCTAATTCATCCTGAGGATATGAAGCTGCCCTAATCATGATAATTGCACATGGCCTCAGTTCATCAGGCTTATTCGCCATTGCAAACTCTATATATGAGTCTTCACATACACGAAGTTTATTTTTAACTAAAGGAATACAAGCTATATTTCCATTTATATCCCTACTATGATTTCTGCTCTCAATCGCCAATATAGCCGCTCCTCCATCTCTAAATTTAATTGCAGAAATCTCCTTATTTTCATCAATTCTATTTACATCTCTCTTTACAAGAATTCCTTTATTCCTTTCAAGACTTCTAGCAGGAGCATACTCCCTCTTTTTATTTACCTCCACCCAACATGGGCATCCCTCTATTTATCAAACCCCAACATTCTATGCCTCTTCACGTAATATAGTAATTGCTATTGCTCACCTATTTCCTCTATTTATTATTACAGCTAAACTAGATATTTCAACCTCATGACTTCTATAACTGGTCTTCTAGTTGAATACAACATCAAACTGCAAATTTGAAGGAGTGGGTTATCCACTAAGGCCTCCTACTTAGTAAGATAAGATAATAAAGTCTACTGGGTTCATGCCCCGAATGTGGTGTTTTCACCTCTTACTTTTAGCTTGACTCTGACTATAATATTTTCTATTTCTCAAATAATACATGCAAGCTTTATACTCTCCCGCGAGGATGACCACAATCCTTATTACTCTTAAAGATTTATTTATAGAATGTTATTTCATTAAATTTAGATCCTTTTCTAAAATATTTAATTAACCTCCCGCCTGCAGTACTAAATACTAAATAACTAAGGAAACTTAGTAACGATTATTGATTAATATTAGGGCCGGCCAAACTGGTGCCAGAAGCCTCGGTTAAACCAACGAGCCCAAGTAAATATTTTACGGAATATGCGGTAAAAACATACCTATGACAAATCTAATACAACACATATTAGGGGTATAATCCGACCATTATTAATTCTTCCCTAAATGTCAATATATTTTAAACCCGCGAAAGCTTAGACCAAAACCAGGATTAGATACCCAATTATTCTAAGCTATAAATCTACAAATACCTTGGCACTACAACTACATAGTTCAAACCGAAAGAGATTGGCGGCATTCTAACATCCCAGGGGAACCTGTTCTATAATTCGATAATCCACGCAAACCTTACTCCTTTTTAAATCTCAGCCTGTATATTGCCGTCGTCATGTTAACCACGCAAGTGCTAATCTAAGTATGCATAAAGATTAATCACCCTAAAGTCAGGTCAAAATATAGCCTATAAAAGAGAAAGAATGGGTTACAATTCAATACACCTCTAAAAATCAAGATTTAAATAATCTATTAATAGTAGGACTTGGTAGTAAAAAGTAGAAATAATATACTTTTGAAATCTGTATCTAGAATGAGCACATATCGCCCGTCACCCTCGCCGAAAGGTGAGGTAAGTCGTAACATAGTAGGTGTAACGGAAGTTGCACCTATCAGAACGATTGGGTAGCATCTGGGATGCAATTCATTTACACTGAATAAAAGGGGGGTTCAATTCCCCCTCCATCGATTTATATATTCCAATTCAATTAACTATATATTTTCTCTAAACTTAAAGTACCGAAAGGAAAAATATCTCAACCCCTACAGTAAATTAAAAAATTGTACCTTTTGTATCATGGCTTAGCAATTAAATATTCTTATAAGATCACTCCCGAAAATAATTGAGCTGATTTTTGTTTGCTACGCGCCCACTTATTTATGTTTCAAAATAAAAAGAAAAACAAAAACCAGAGGCTACATACCTACCGCAATTATTGATATCTGGTTTTTTATTTATTTATCCACTAAAGATATTAAATTAAATTTAATATTTTATATAATAGAGGCTAAACTCTATTATTTAAACCTATACAATTTTATAAACCTTATAACTTAGTAGGCCTCATAATAGCCTCCTTATACAACATATAACAATTAACTCTCTATATCAGTTATTATATATAATTCTATTATGGTTTAATCAATAAAAAACATTAATACCTTATCATTATTAATTTATATTCTGCTAAGATTAGTATTTAAATATATAATTAATCTATACCCCTTATATCTATTATATTCAATTATATAAATTTCCTAAACTACTAGAAAGGAACTCGGCAAATATAAATTCCGACTGTTTATCAAAAACACTGCTTCTTGCTTCTCCATAAGAAGTCGATCCTGCCCAGTGATTCTATTCAACGGCCGCGGTACCCTGACCGTGCTAAGGTAGCGTGATAATTCGCCCTTTAATTGTGGGCTTGTATGAATGGACGAACGAGAATTTATCTGTCTCTCTAGTATTTATAAAAATTAATCTCCAGGTGAAGAAGCCTGGCTACTTCTAAAGGACAAAAAGACCCTAAAGAGCTCCGTTAATATTTATCAACAATAATTAATATCTATATATAATAGCTACTTCAAATATTAACTTAACTGGGGCGGTTAAGGAATAATTTTAATCTTCCATCTATATACTACAACGACCAACACGTCAACTAATAATTGATCCTTATAAGAACACAGAAAAAAGCTACCTTAGGGATAACAGATTAATCCTCCTCAAGAGTACACATTGACAGGAGGGATTGACACCTCGATGTTGGCTTAGGGTTACTTGAGGGTAGCAGAAGCCCTCAAAGTAGGTTTGTTCAACCTTTAATTCCCTACATGAGCTGAGTTCAGACCGGCGTAAGCTAGGTCAGTTTCTATCCTTAGAAGTCCCCCATAATTCTAAATCAATAGTACGAAAGGACCTTGAAATTATAAATATTTTAAAACACTGCAACCCAATAACACTATATTCAAATACTAATAAAACACAACATCCAAATCTAGTTGGCAGAATAATGCACTTGGCTTAGGACCAAAATATGAGGATTTTCCTCACTAGATATTGGCAATCTGTTTTGGAAACTCCTGGTTTTGAAAACCAACCAAAGACGTTCGACTCGCCTGATTCCCTCCGTCTTCCTAGTTTAAATAAAACACTTGTTTTGCATATAAAAAATGGTAAGTTATTACCGGAAGACATCCTTCAAAGTGGCAGAATAATGCACTAGATTTAAGCTCTATATATGAAGTATAACTTCCTTTGAAAATGTTCTTAAATTTTCTCCCATCCATTATTACAACTTTTATTATAGGTCTCCTAGCTATAGCCTTCTTTACTTTAGTAGAACGAAAATTCTTAGGTTATTTTCAACTACGAAAAGGGCCTAATAAAGTTGGAATTGCTGGGCTTCCTCAACCTTTTGCAGATGCCTTAAAACTCTTTACAAAAGAACAAACAAAGCCTACATTTTCCATAATAATGCCTTTTTTATTTGCCCCTTTTATAAGCCTTATTCTTGCCTTATTTATATGATCTCTTTATCCATTTTATACATCTTCTATATTTATTAAATGAGGAGCATTACTTTTTCTATGTATTTCAAGTCTAAATGTTTATGCTACATTAATTGCAGGATGATCATCAAACTCCAAATATGCTCTTCTAGGAGCTCTCCGAGCTATTGCACAAACCATCTCTTATGAAGTAAGTATAGCTCTAATTTTCTTATCTCCCCTCTGTCTTCTCTTAACTCTTAATATATTCTTCATGTTAAAAATTACCTATATCTGATTAGCTCTTCCTATCTTGCCCCTTTTCTACTGTTGATTTATTTCTATCCTAGCTGAAACCAACCGAACCCCCTTCGATTTTGCAGAAGGAGAATCAGAACTCGTTAGTGGTTTTAATATCGAATATGGGAGTGGGCCGTTTGCAATACTATTTATAGCAGAATATTTAAGAATTTTAATTATATGTATTCTTACATCTGTATTTTGATTAAACTCCATATATGAATTTTCTTTCTCATTAACAATCAAAGCCTCTTTTCTTGCATTTATATTTATTCTACTCCGAGCTACTTTACCTCGTATACGATATGACCGCCTTATATCTCTAACATGAAAAAGTTTTCTACCTTTATCTCTAGTCTCTATTATATTAATCTATCCTATTTCTCTATTTATACTCTTCTACTAAGCGAGTCTCCAACCTTCCTGCTTGATACGCAAGAAAAAGTAGTCTACTTTCTACTGTCTCGCACCTTCCGGAGCTGTACTTCTTAGCACTTGCCTTTTAAGCAAACTAAACCTATCTAGGTCGAAAGGAATGATAATCTGACTCTTTATTTTAGGCCTTTCCATTCTAATTACCTTTATTGTTATACTTCTAGCTTGAATTTTAAATCATCGCCACAATTCATTACGTGAAAAACTATCCCCCTTTGAGTGTGGTTTTGACCCCAAAAACTCTGCACGAATTCCATTTTCCCTTCGATTCTTTCTGCTTGCCGTTATTTTTTTAGTATTTGATATTGAAATCGCCTTACTTACTCCACTTCCAATTATATTTTCTAATGGTGCCCCTTTTTCACTTCTAATTAGAGCTACTTTATTTTTTGTTATTCTTATTTTAGGATTATTGCATGAATGACGAGAAGGGTCTCTCAATTGAACACACTGAGATACAACTGGTGTTGGTAAAGCCTTCTAAGCTTCTTTCCAAGGGGGTTCAATTCCCTCCTTATCTCTATGATATTACAAATAGGTCGACACTACAGTATTATACTCAGTTCATTTCTATCAATTGGTATTTTAATTTCTATTACAAGTAGAAATTGATTTATAGTATGAATAGGACTAGAACTCAATCTTTACGCTTTTATTCCATTTATCCTACAAACCTCTAATCACCTAGAAAAAGAAGCTGCCCTAAAATATTTTTTTGCTCAAGCTTTAGCCTCAGCCCTCCTCCTTATAAGTATTCTATTTGTTTATGTAACCCCTACAATATCTACATTTACAATTATAGCAATTATTATAAAATTAGGTGCTGCCCCATGCCATTTTTGGTTTCCTAGAGTAATAAATGCTTCCCCCTGACCAACCTGCTGGCTTTTAACTACTATTCAAAAAATTGCTCCCCTTATAATACTTAACCTTTTATTTATACACACTCAACCAATCTTTATATATCTACTTGCTACTTTTAGAGCAATCGTAGGAGCTCTGGGAGGATTCAACCAATCCCATATACGACCATTATTAGCCTATTCCTCCATCCATCATATTGGATGAATAATTGCAAGTATATCCATTTCAAAAATTCTACCCATTTTATATTTTATATCCTATATAATTATTTCATCCTCCCTCTTTTTCTTTTTACATAAATTAAATATAAATAAATTATCCCCCCAAACTATAAATTTACATAATAATTATTCTATTATCTCTATTATCTTAAATATATTAAGACTAGGAGGGCAACCTCCCCTTCTAGGATTTTTTCCAAAAATAATAGTTATCTTCACACTTATAAATAATAATCTAATTACTTTAGCTATTATTCTAATTATTACCTCAACTACCAGTTTATATTTTTATATAAAAATTATTCTATATAGTATATTTTCATATTCAATCTATTCTTCACCATCTAGATTTTTATTAAACAAAACATCCTTCTCTATTATAGCTCCTGCCTCC
>Ga0308011_10001223_pt1 | contig 11826 bp, 20 predicted proteins | sample Neamet177_FD_203144 | JGI IMG/M metagenome (GOLD analysis project Ga0308011, IMG submission 203144) | Marine microbial communities from water near the shore, Antarctic Ocean - #177 | ecosystem: Environmental > Aquatic > Marine > Unclassified | place: Southern Ocean | collected 2014-07-25
GTAACTACTTAATATCAACTCTCCTGATAGTAATACATCACCCCAACTACTATCATCAGATATATCAAATGTTATCTTTAGTGCTTCAACCGCTGTAACTGTGTGCGTATTTTCACCAATACTTAATATTTCAGGTTTTACGCCTGATTCATCTTTATCTATTTTTACATTGTTCAGGTTTACGGTGTCGCCTATTTGGTAGTTATCAATAAAAGAATCATCACCATCAGGGATAGTTATATAGCCAGTAGGAAATACTTTTGATTCACTAGGAAGCCTAAGCGTATTTATATTATTAGGGTTTAGTGTTTGTCCTGTTGCATCGGGAGACTGTGTAACGCTGTGTACTTTTTCGTTAATTAGGTCACCGATAATAATGTCAGGCACTGAATTGTTAGGCGCTAATTTGTTAGGGGAATTAAAAGCGTTATATACGCCTGCGCTAGCTCCTTCAATGTCAGAAATTAAAGTGTCACCTTCTTTTATGTCTTCTATTAATAAGTTGTTTCTAGCCACGCAATAATAACCAATCCTTTGCTCTACGTCATCGACGTAATACCAGTATTCAAGCGATAAAACATCAGGTATCATTTTATCTTTACCGCCTAAATCAACAATACGTTGGTTAGGTCTCGCTTTGTTGTTTCGGTCTGACAGTGAATTATTAGGGCTTTGCTGTGACCTGTTAAGGTTTGGCAATGCAGCAGGCTTAACAAGCAGTGTGGCCACCACAAGAACGGCGGCAACAACGTAAGCTATTTCAACGCCAGAGCCAGGCAATAAAAATACACTTACTTCGTTAGTGGTCGCCAACCTTTCAAAGTCTCGGCTTATTTCATGATCTTGGCTTAATGAGCCCTCATACACTGAGAAGTTTTCACCCTGCTTAATATTTGATAATATCCAACCAACGGCAGAGCCATCATAGTTAACAACATCTAGGTTGTACTCTGTTTCAGCATCTTTTTTAGTATAAAAATTAATTATCGCCACAATGTATAGCTCTCATAAGGTTTGATAAAATCAGTAAACGACTCTTTTACTACTTGCTTAAGTTGTCGACAGCAATGGATAACATCATTATTATAAATAAGTCCGCAATGATAAACGCTACCTTTTCGAGTTATCACAATGTCAAAATTCTGCTTGTCAGTAATCAACATTAAACCATGACCTAGTTTTTGCATTTGTGCCGTGATTTCTTTGAATGCGTTAGCTAAGTTACTAGGCTTAAACAATGACGTTTTAATGCCGTTATCCTTGCGAATATCTGCAACATAATCCCAACAATTATAATCCCTAAAGTTATAAGGTGCGCCAATTTTAAAATCAGTCATATTGCACTTCTCAACATTGGAAAGCGTGAAAACGAGAACACTTCGCCAGTTTCATTTGAATTAAGGTCAGGTGCTCCACACTGCATTGTAAACGTGCCTTTTTTCTGAGGGATGGATTTAACTGTATATTCGATAAACTCAGCAGGAGCATCAAGCGCGGTCGATACATAAGCACCATAACCAACAATTATATCTTCTTTGTCACCAAGCGGTATTAAATCAAGCTCATCATCTAGTTCGCTGTTTGGGTCGCCTATTGAAAAGCTAGCTTGTTGATCTAAATCATTTGAGTTCTGCGCGTTAGTTGCTGAAATGTTAGCGGGTAAAAAAGTGACTGTTTCGCCCGTGCTTAATTTGGCGGTTAACGGTACGCTATCAAACACAAAGTATCGTGTCGCTGTCATTTTACTATGACTAATATAAATAGTTTCACGATAGCTCACGTTTTCAGGTTGGCTACTTAATAATATTTGATACTGCTCAAACTCACTCAAAATATAACCCTTCCACAAATGACTCAAGGCCGTTTATTATGTCGCATGATTGCTCGCCATAGCAGTCGTATAATTGGTATAAATTGTCGCAAGCCTCGTTTTGAGATGGCGTAACTTCTGCTGTAGCGGTAAAAGAAACATACCAGTTATTATGGCTAGGCCGATTAGCTTTGAACGTATTAGGCTTTATATAAACCTGGTGTTCTTCAATGCCCGTGCCGCTATCCAAGCTCATTTTAAACGAGTTAGCACCGTGAGCTATTGTTATATCGTAAAACTGAAGTAACGCACGGTAGCCGTTATCGCTAAGAGTAAAATTAAGCGTGAATGGCACAGGCTCCAAGGTGTATTTTAATGATTGGCGAGCAATACCACCTTGCACTGGTAATTGCAGGACGTTAGAGCCTCGACTCATTGAATAAGTCTTATTTGTTAGCGGCTTGATTGACCGTGGAAAGTATTTGTCGCCCATTATCTTCTGGCCTCTAAGGTTGTTGATGCTGCGAATGTTTTTCTTAATTGAGAGTTTGGATTGCCTGCATCAACTGCTGTGGTGTCTCTTATCAATTGGATAATCCTTCCGTCATCATCAACGCTAGACTCTATACTGACGCCGCTTGAGCTTTGGTCGATATTTACTATATTGATGCTTGAGCTGCCGCCCGAATCACCACCCATCAATTGTTGCATTTGTTGTTTTGTACGAATGCGACTTGATGAGCTAGGCGTTAATATCTCTAAGTTTCCACGCTCCGCAACCGTTGATGATTGACCGGCAGATAGCGAACCACCTTGCTCACGAGCGGCTAACGGCGCTATCACAGCAGTACCTAGGCCGGCGGCGGCAGTACCGGCAGCAGCCGCAGCCTCAGGAGCTAAAAGCGCACCACCGGGTAATAATAAAGTTGATGCAAATGAATTTAAACTCGCCATAGCCACTGTGGAAGCAACCTGAGCTGTCGTGCTCGCTGCTGAAGCCGCAGAAGCAACCTTGTCAACTAGCAGTTGATTTACCAGTATATCGATACCTGATTTTATTACTGATGTCGCTATTCCGCGCATGGTTGTTTTTAATAGATCACCCATATCAGCGCCACTTGCAGCAGCATCAACAAAACCATCTGACACAGACTTGACAGAAGCCAATGCATCATCTTTTCGCTTAAGCGCTTCAGCATCATTTTTCTGTGCGATAGCGAGTCTTGCTGTATCAGCATTTAACTCAATAGCAGCCTTGGCGGTTAAAAAGTCTTGGAAGCTTATTAATTGTTGCGCGTAACTGTCAGCAGTCTTTGTAATTCGTGCTGCCTCTTGTGCATCAACAGCCTGTAATTCAGTGTTATTAAGATTAAGTATTACCTCAAGCTCTTTTTGTGCTGCATATTTTTGACGTTGAATTTTCGCGTCAGACACAGCTTTTTCTTTTGCTGCTTTTGCGTCACCTTCTGCTTTTGCTTCTGCGGATATTTGCTTTCTCGCTGCCGCTTCTTTTTTGAGCGCATTAGCATTTGCGATAATCTTATCATTATCTGTTTTGATTGCCGCCTTTAGTGCCTCATCATATCCTTGAACTTCTCTCTTTAAATTACTAACCTTTACTTGTAGATTTCCATACCCACTTGCTGATTTACTCATGGCTGATTCTAGCTGTGATTCGGCAATAGAGAGTCTTTCCGCTGCGTCTAACCTAGCAGCCCATACATCGTCAGAGCTATCACCGGCAAAGGTACTCGCTAATTGTTTGGCTGTAATAGCTGCACCATTAACTATTCGAGTCCATATCTCTAATGAGTTTGTACTTGCTGCGACATTGCGCGTTAACTCCTCCCAGTTTAGACCTAGTGTGTCAATTGCGCCTGATAAGGTTTTGCTTGCTACAGCTTCAGCAACACCTCCTACCTGCTCTTGAACTGCATCAAGTATTATTCCTTGTGCTGCGAATACGTCGCCAGTTGCAACGGCATCGCGAGCTAATTGTTGCTGTGTTTCTGACAATGTTACGCCAACGCGGTTAAGTGCAGACATACCCTTAATTGGGTCTTGCTGTGCTTTACCTAGCAATACAGCGCTTGATTCGATCGAACCAAACCCTGCTTCAGCTAGATCTTGAGATAGCCTGATTGTTCTTTTGAATTCGCTACCTAACACTCGGTTGAATGTTAGTAATTTGGCTTGTGCTTTTTGTACTGCATCAACACTAGTTAGAGTTGCTAATGCGATTTCTTCAGCTTCAGCACGTAAAGCCTCACCCGTAAATCCAACGCCTGCACCGGTAGCTTTTATAGTTGCATTAACGCGCTTAAGGTTTACATCGTATTCATCTAGTGCGGACACACCCTTGATAATAACAACACCTGCGCCGACAAAGGCAGCTGCAAACAATGTCATTGCGGCAGTGCCAGAAGTTAAAACGGTTGTTAGGGATGATACGCGACCAGAAATAGACCCTAGAGGCCCATCCAGTAAGGCTATAGATGCGGCAGAATTCTTTCCGAAACTCTTGAATTTTTTCTCCGCGCGAATAACGTTAGACTCTAGTTTTTTAGAGTTTTTAGTTAAACTCTTTAATTCAGAGTTTGCTTTTTGCGTTCCTTTAGTTGAAACGACAGCGGTTAGTTGAGCTGTTGGCATTGCGGCTAGCCTTATTGGTTACTTGTTGACATTATAATACTTTTTGCTAAGCTTGTCTTGTGCCTAGGGAATGCAACCCGAAAACCTGACATCTGAACAGGCTGGCGCAACACTTCAATTCAGATTAATTACTCAGAGGTAATTGTTATGTTTATAGAAATCCCTGCAAGCAAGCTTTCAATAATACAAAGAAGCCTAGTTCAAGGTATGGGCGTTAACGATGCCAAATACATGATATCAACAAAGGGTGGATACGAAAAACAAAAAACATGCCCGTACTACAAAAGATGGTCAGGAATGCTAGAGAGGTGTTATTCAGACAAGTATCATGCAAAAAAACCCACATACAAAGACTGCACGGTATCAGATGAATGGCTTTTGTTTTCTAATTTTAAAAACTGGATGATCAAGCAAGAATGGAAAGGGAAAGAGTTGGATAAGGACATATTAATTCAAGGGAATAAAGTTTACGCACCAGATAGGTGTTTATTTGTTACGGCTGACATGAACAGGCTAACAAGCGGAAATTGCGCTTCTGGTGCTACATACAAAGAAGGCATAACTTGGTGCCCAAAAATAAATAAATTTAGATCTAGATTGTGCGTTTATGGAAAAAGAAAACACCTAGGTTATTTTGCTAGCGAGTTAGATGCTCACTCTATATATGTAAAAGAGAAATTATTATACATAAAGTCAGTGGCTGAAAAGCAAACAGAGCCATTACGATCAGCCCTGCTCGATTATAAAGTTAGCTAGAATGTTTATTGAAAATGCTATTCATTGAAAGTATAGCGCTAACTTCCCACGGCTCAAGCTCTAAACCTGTTAGTAATGAGTTGTAATGTATATCTGAATAACTCAAATCAGACTTGGCCATTAATGAGAATTCACCATCATCATTCGGTATCCTATCGAACCTTAACCCGTAAAACATATCATGCAGGTATGATAACTGTGCAGGTAGCTCAACATCATCTTCGGGTATATCTGCGCCCATCGCGCGTAAGGCTTTTATATGTTGCCCCTCTGTTCCGCCATGTGGCGATGCTCTCACTCCTGAAAACACGCTATCCACATAGAGTAACAAGGCATCTACTTTAGCAGATAGTTATTCGGTGTTGCTGCGTGGGCTATTACACCTAGCGCAATGCCTTTATTTTGACTTAATAACTCTTTAGCAGCTACCAAGTCAAAGTCAGCAAATGACCAATCTGAAATTAACGCTAACGCCAAATTGATTTCGATTAACTCTTTAGTGTCGCGCTCGAATTCAGCCTTTTCAATTTTATCAGTTATTTTTTCTAGCGCTTCAGCCATGTCAGCATAAGCAACCTGGGCAGTAATTCTATCACGCTGTACTGATTTAGATTCGATACCCTTAACCATTAGGTGGCAGCCAGTATCTTTACCATCAAATAATAATGGCATTTTAGTTGCGGTTTCGTTTAAGTCTTTCGTCATAAAGTCAGCGAGTGTAAATGCCTTAGCTTTGGTTGTTTTAGCTTTGGTTGTTTTAGTAGTCATTGTAATTACCTTTTATATCCGTAGTCCGTTTAATTGCCAGGTAGCTGTACGGACGGATAACTACCCTTTACCCCTTGCGAGGTGGCTATTTATTTTAACAGTTATAAATATTAAATGAAAATAAAGTTAAACTATGTACACTTTTGTATTGACACTTATGTCTAGTGTGGTATTATTACTTCAACAACGCAGCAACTAACGGGAAATATAAAATGAGAAAGATTATTCAATCAGTTAAGAGCTACCTAACTCTTAAACTCCATTACCGATGCTTTCGCGATGTTGTTAGTGGTAATTATGTAAGTATGTATATTGACTGTTATGGGGATTTATACATGAAAGATGATAGATGGTCTTTTTTTAGCGTACCTAAAAGGAGTGCATAAATGAAACTTAAACAATACATAGAACAGCAGCACAACGGCAACCAAGCAGCACTGGCGCGAGAACTTAACACTAACGAGAAGCAGGTAGGTAGGTGGCTTAAAATGGATTGTATGGTGATTAATGGCGAGATATGGCGCAGAGTGCAGAAGCATAAAGACAGTGTGCTCGCAACTATCGCGGCATTAAAATAAAGGAGCTAAGCAATGACAACAATAGTATATGACCATAAAAACAAACAAATAGCATGCGATAGTCGCAGAACAACTGGTGAAACAATAATTAATAGTGAAGCTATCAAGTATAAATTAGTAGGTGACAAGCTTTGGTTTATGTCTGGCAGACCCGGGGATGCCGATACATTTATACAGCATTACAACCCACTCCAATCTGCAAATGAAAATATGGACGTTTCGGGTATATTTGTAATACTCGAAGGAGACTGTGCAGGTGGAGTTTACATGGCGATAAAGGATGAATATAACATTTATGCCGAGTGCATAGTCGACCATAATTATGCTCAAGGCTCTGGTGATCAATGGGCGCTAGCCGCACTAGACTTTGGCGACTCAGCAAGAGAGGCGGTTGAATACGCTATGACTAAAGATGTATATAGCGGCGGCAAGGTTCACGTTTACGACATAGAAAAAGCTGAATTCCTATGATTAATGAATTGGAAAAATACAATCTTGATTTAGGTTTAGCTAAAATAGCACTAGAGCAAAGATTAGCCTTATTAGCTAGTTGTGAAATAGCCTTAGAGCGAGAGCAAAATAAACATTATTAAAGTAGAGGTGAGTATGAGTGATTGGAAAGTGGGAGAGATAGCAATTATTGAAGATATAACGGATATTTGCACGGTAGTTGAAAAAACCATGGAGCATTTTGACAATAGACGTACCGTGAGCCGTATAAATGTAATAATGAAGGGTAACCTACATACAATCAGCACCCACATCGGAGGGCTTGTTATTGTAGACGGGGTCACTTATGCATATATGGGCATGACGAACTGGGTGTACAATTTGACTGAAATATATGCAGCTGACGTATAGATGAGTTGGAAAAATACAACCTTGATTTAGGTTTGGCTAAAATAGCACTAGAGCACTTAGATCGAGAGTGCAGAAACATAAGGGAAGTGTGTGATGGGTATTAGAGGTTTATTGGTTTTATTTGGTTTGACTGTTGTTTTTGTGTTGCTAACGTTACTTATTGATCGCAGCGACTTACCTGTTTACATAGCATCTCCGTTAGCAATTGCACTTTGCTTAGTTATTGGTGTTGGAGGGGGTAAGTATGTCAAATAACACAGAGAAACTATTAAGGGCTTTTATCGAGACTGGCGGTTAGGCTTTTAAGGGGTAAGTGATGAAAACTAAAGAGGAAATAAATATGGCGATCAAACATCAAAGTACCATTATTTCAACCCGGTTCGTAAGGACTGAGAAGTTTACCAGTAAGGGTGAATTTAGTAGGTATGGTAAGTTTAAAGACGTGGCTATAAGTACATTATCTTGTGGCCACGCAAAGAGACTGTCTGAAATAAAAGTAAAGGATGATGGTTTTTGTTTTTGTTTTGACTGTAAGTATGAGGATGGTAAGTAACCACATAAAAAGGCTCCATATAGGAGCCTTTTTATTTCACAGCTAAATTAGATAGCCGCTAATTTACTTGGTTGTCTGCTGAATGATTATAGATGATTGACCAACACCACCCTGACCAGTACCCTCAATAGTTTGAGTTACGCTAGATGCACCAGACACTTCCGCAGTAGCAGAAGATAAAAATGCACGTGGGAATGTAACCGACATAGTCCCGTACTTGTTTGACATTATCGAAATAATCTCAGAGTCCGCGCCTGCTGCGAATTTCTCAAGGCTTTCAGTGCTGCACATCATGGCAGCTAGTGAGAATGTATTGGTTGCTCGTCCTTTTTCGATAAATGACGTTTCAGTATCGTTTAAAAAGAATTGGGCGCTAGATTCATTATCATTAGTTACCGTTACGCCTGACACGAACGCAGATAATACGCCATCTGTAACAACTCTAGCATTAACACCATTAAATGGCTTCGTTGCTATCTCGGCTTTAAACGTTGAACCCACTGGTAGTGTGTCAGGGAAGCTCATCCCTCTACCAATAAACGGGAATGATCCCGCTACATTTGAGTTAACAGTTGCATCATAATTAAAGCCAGAGAATTCAACACCCCTTGCAAGTTGATATTGCTCAACCGCCCCACAAGTACCCTTAAATACAGTTAGTATAGAATAGGTTTTACATTCTGAGCCGATAACTATTTGTCTACCTGTTTCCACGTCAGTAGTTGCCGTCTCTACTGTTAAATCGTGGATTATATACGCACCAGTAAGAACCGTAGCCGTGACGCTTGTAATTATAAAGCCAGCAGCGTTACCGTCAGTAAGTGTTGTAAATGCAGTTAATTCACCAATAGTAAATCCATCTACAATAAAGTCGCCTGCTGTTCGTGTATATGTTTTCAATACTGGATCAACAGTTATCTCAATACCTGTATCGGCGTAACCTGCCTGCCAAGTCGAGGACATGGCGCCCTCAATAAAATCATCATGGATAAGTGGTGCAAATTCAACGCTGTATTCGCCATTTACCTGTTGATTTCCGCTTGTTACGTCTGTTATTTCGCGCGTACCGTCAAGCACTTCACTCTGAAATGAGTCCTTTATTAATGCAGGTAATCCGCCAGTGTAAACAACGCGACTAAACGCAGGTGTTTCTGGGGTTACTCCTGCTGTCACTTCTTTAACGTACCACTGTTCTGTAACCAATCCTGAAAATGGATTTCCGATAGCCATAATGTATTTCCTATTTTAAAGTTATTACCACATTATAACCGTGGTGTGTATGTATTCCAATTAATTGTCATGTTGCCCGTGACCCAACCATTACTAACGCCTGCTATATTAAAATCATTAGATGTTATGCAAAGGCACACCCCCTCAAAGTCAAAGCAAGCACCTGTTTTAAATACTGCATTTAATAAATCAGCCATTTCGTTTAAGTTAGTTACCCCTGTATGCGATGGGTAATTGACATCTATCTGGTAAAATCCCTGTCTAAACTCATTCACAGAAAGATCGGCCTCTTCTGTTGGTGCCATTCTAATAAAGCTAGACAGGTAAGGCGTGTCGGTACTTGTTGGGCAATCGATATTCTCAACACATGCTTTAATTGAATTGTCAGCGCTGAATAACCTGTACGGCTTATCAAGTGCCTTTGTAATATTCTCAAATATATTCATTTTGGTAAGTACTTCCTTGCTTCTTCATTTAGTAATCGATTAAACCTCATGACATTAATTTTAACCATACCTGCAGGTGCTTGCTTTGAGTACCCACCCGTTGTTTTCGGTCCATCGCCATAACCGCCAAATTCTAGCTTTTCAATGTAGGGCAAATTATTTGTTAATGTAAATGTTGAAAAGTCTTTTATTGATTTAACCTTGCTATTAACTTGGTTGATTGCATTTGAGCCACTTAAATCTGCAGCGCTATTATTTATTTTCTTGCTTGGCTCTTGCCCTGCAGTGAACCAGTTGCCTCTTGCTCTACCTTCATCAACTGGCGTACTTTGTATTATTGCACTGAATAATTTAATGGTTGTACCTCGCACCGCCTGCTCCGCACCATCTTCAAATGAATCAGCGAATTTTTGAATATCTAATGCGAAGTCAGCCATGTTAATTCCAGCCAAGCACTTTGTTGCCTTCCATGTCATTCATAACAAAATTACTAGGGTATTTATATGATTCAACAAAACCACCTTCATTGCACTCAGCACGATCGAATCCATCATGTCGCTTAGGGTAAACCGTCAATCTTTTTAGTATCACATTAACTGATACTATTCCGTTAACGGTAACGCCATCAACATATGACTTTACGTGTGCAGCATTTACACCCATACCCCATAAAGACTCCGTGTTAATTTCGCAAGCGTCACAGTCAGCCAGTTCTTTAAGCTGAACCTGTAACTCTTTCGGTAATTCATCACGGTACTTATCAAGAAGATCAATCATAGTCTGAACTTTATCCATACCAATCGCATCAACTTCTATTTTTTCTGTTAATTTAGCCATTATATATATAAACCCCAATCTTCTTCGTTCATAATATTAACGCCTTATCTGTATTGCGTAGGCGATTGTTAACGGTTTACCAGTAAAGGCAAATGGCACTATTGAAACTATTGAATGCTCAGCACCATCTAGTATAACCTTATCCTGCGCTAATGGCTCAGTAGCCATAGTAACCGTTAATTTAATATCACCGCTTTGTATCGTAGTTCCGTCTACCAACCCCTGAGAATACGGAACAGCAACGCCTGTTAAATCAATTGTAGCCCCAGGTGTAATTACATCTTCAACTAAAATCGGGTCCCATACTGCGGCACTATTGCGCTTAAGTTGAATTTTATCGTCAACGGATCGCTCGTCAAATTCACCAAGTAAATCAGTAGCAACTTGTGCCATTTCAGCAGCAAAACTCACTTTACACTTTCACTGTACGGATTGATAATGAACTACCAACACACAATAAACTACTTAACATATCGATAGCCTCTGTAATTTCTATTGAGCTGCCTGTTTTTTGATTGTCAAAGTATGAAACTTTTACAGCTCCCACAACCTCTTTAGATGCAACACCAAGCCCATCATTATTAGCGCGAACAGCAACACCGGCAGCGTAATGACTAGCCGCTATAACTTGAGCGTATTGAACTTCTAACGGTATTTCATCTGATGGTATGCCGATTTGATTATAACCAGAACATTTACAAGCATCTACGCAAGGCCATACAAGCGACTGAGTATCTTTTAATCTGTGGCCGTTGAATGAGCTTTCAAATAAGTCTACATATACCGCGCCTTTTCTTAATGACACCTCTGCATCAGTGTTGTCATCAGGCAATGTATATCCGTAATTTTCGGCGTATGTACGCGCATCATCTAGCGAGATATAAGAGTCCGCATTTGATAAGCCTGTCCCATCTGAAACTATTAGTGGCATTTTGGTAAATTCCAGTTAAAAAAATAGAGCTTGTAATAAGCTCTATTTTAGCACAATTTAAGCTTTAGTCACCTTTAGCTTTTTTGTACTGATTTTCTTGCTAAGGCGTTGCACTCTGCAAGTGTCGCATTCTTTGTTGGCTCAACAGTTTTCAGCGTGGCTTTTAGTGATGCAATACTATTCTCAAGTTTTTTAATCTCCTTGAAAACAGCTACGTTATGCGCTTTGTTCGTTAATTTCTTTTCTTCAATTGCCATTTTAAGGCTCCAAATTAAAAGCGGGTTTTTACACCCGCTTATTACTACCCGTTTGTTTGGATAAAGGCAAGCGGTACGTTTTTACGTTCCCATACGCGATCCCAGTTAGCATCATCCGCAAGCTCCGCCAGTGTAGCTGACTGACCT
>Ga0308011_10001225_pt1 | contig 11825 bp, 13 predicted proteins | sample Neamet177_FD_203144 | JGI IMG/M metagenome (GOLD analysis project Ga0308011, IMG submission 203144) | Marine microbial communities from water near the shore, Antarctic Ocean - #177 | ecosystem: Environmental > Aquatic > Marine > Unclassified | place: Southern Ocean | collected 2014-07-25
GCAATTAACATCCTTAATACTTTTTCCAAACGCCAACCCCAAAACCTGCGTTTGAACTCCTGCCCCGCCGCTAAAAACGCAAACATCTTGAGAATAGACTGGCGAGCTTGGAGCAACTGCTGTGCTAGCCACCTGCCCTTCTTGTGTAACTTTTGTATCGCTACTATTGTCAATTCTATCAGCTTGTTGATTCGAGCTGAAATCACCTATGGTTGCCGTCTGCGCGTAGCTAAATAAACTTATTAACGACAACAAGAGTAAAGATAAACGCATATAATCCCCATATTGTATTTTGCTGGAACATAAACTTTTCGGAGCCTGACCTTAATTTTTCTTCGATATTTTTTAGTTGAATTCCACACTCAGCTTCGTGTCTTTCTAGCCTTATTAAAACTTCTTTAACTGTCATAACTCTACCGGTTTTAGTTGATATTCTTTCCCGCTGTCCATAAGCAGCGGCTCTGGACACCAAAACGTCCCATACTCGCTTAGAAATGTCATTCCTTTGTTTTTGCCAAATGGCCAGACAAGCATAATAGTCCAAGTGTTAGCGGCAATATTATAAACATTGTGCAGATTGTTAGCATTAACCACATTAAACCACCGGCAGCGCTCAGTATACTCGCTGCCGTCAACTTTAATAACGTCTTGAGTGTATGCGCCGCGAACAATAAAGCTAATAAAATGCCTTGTATGGCTGTGATAATCATTTGTCTTTTCACCTTTGAACAACCTATTCAAAAAAATAAATCTAAAAAGCCAATAAATATTTAGCAAAGGCTCATTTTTAGTCCCGCATTTAGCCAAACGAATCTGACGTTTAAAATAAGGAAAATAAAACTTTGTTTTGCTTTCACGCAACATTATCAAAGCCGCCATAAAAAGAGTTAATTTTTTGCTCCGGTGTGGCATTCATTTGTAATACTTTTGCACCTCTTTTCTTCGCTTGGTCAATCTCCCAGTGAGGAATATTTTTAGGAACGTCTTTTTTAAAAGAAAAAAATTGCCCGTGGTAACTACAGAATCTAGTGTCTTTGTCAAAAACAATTTTATAACTAACGCCTTCCATACCAAAAGACATTACGACAGCCCCGTTATATTTCTTTTGCTATAAGTTGCGTCTTCGTTACTGTCATCGGCACTACAACCAAACCTGTCATCATCAACCGTTGTTGCCATCATTGTGTCGAAATGCTCTACAGCAGATTGATTTCTAATATGCGGATATCTCATTTCACTATATATGCTAGCCATTGTTTTATGAAACTCATTCATAGCAAGTATCCAATCGCTGTCGTAAAGATAAGCCCTGCTGCCACCCGAATCTTTACCCGCTAAAAATATTGTTGAATCCCAAATCAAGCCATTAAGTGACCCGCAAGATATAAATACAATTTTGCTGTCTTTCTTTACTTGTAAAACCATTCCAGAATCTAAAAACTTATCGATGCTTTGTTTTATTTCTTGAAACATTTGTTCTTCTGTTTCAGCCATCGCAAAATGGTAACTACCTGATTGCATCTTTGCCAAAGAATCATCAAACAAGCCCCGTAAATCTAAATCGGAAATAGCGGTAATTCTCTCAATTAAATACGCCACCTTAATCACTCCTCAATTCTATAGTTACAGTGCCGTTATTGTTTCCGCTTAAAACCGCACTTGATGTACTAAAATTAAAAGTGCCATTGGAATAGCTAGCCCTATCTGATCGCGCTAAATTTAAAGCCGTCCCATTAGCGCCTAGCATTGTTAATCGTTTGAAAGTGGTGTCGCTATCTGCTGCGCCAGTTATAACAAATTGAATGGCCGAACCAGTATCTTCAAAGATTGAGCAAGTATAGGTTGTTCCATTACCCGCTTCTAAAGTTGCATTTGTCAGCGAGCCGGTAGATGTTGCTGCGTGGAAACCGTATAAAGTATCTTTGCCAGAAGTACGGCTTTTGACTGTCATCACAGTTAGGTCTAGTTGTGCGCCAGCACTTGCAATAACCCCGCTCACGATATCCCAGAGCCATAAATAACGTAATTAGGTGCGGTTGCTGTATTTGCGCTGCTGGTTGCTTTAGTACAAACCAATTCAACTACGCCGCCAGATGCAATTGCTCTGTTAGCACTATTAGAAGTTGTTATCGTTGCGCCTGTTGCCCACCTTACATACTGCCCTGTGCCTGACCCATCAACGTCTATCGTGATTGCGGCAGAGCTAGCGTTGACAATAACCCAAGTCTTCCCAATATCTGCATCCACAGCGGCGGGTAAATCTATGTCGCAAGCGTTGCCAGTGTAGACAATTCTTTTCCCAGCAAATGCAGCAAATTCAGAAACAGATATTGCCGTATCAACCACATAATTGCTAATAGCGATTGAGCCGGTTATACCGCCTGAAACTGTTAGTGCTGTTAGTGTTCCAACTGACGTAATATTTGTCTGTGCTGGCGTGGTAACAGTTGCAGCAGTACCGCTAGCGTTGCCGGTTAGATTACCAGCAAATGTTGTGGCAGCTAACGTGCCGTTGCTTGCGTTGTAAGTATATGCACTTGCGTCAGTTTTAGGCGCTAAAGAACCTGTTGCGGCTGTTGTAAAAATTGGAAAGCTAGTCGCATCACTGGATTCATCAACAGCGGTTATATTTCCTCCAAGCTCTGAGTATTTAGCTAATCTATGGCCGCCCTTAGTTGAGTTGTCATGCACTCTAATAGTATCAATCGTGGTGTCTATAGTGACCTCACCTACTGCGCCGGTAAACCCAGAGCCATCATCATGCTCTGCTGTAGTCCCCCGCCTTAATTTTATCTCTGTAGCCATAGTAAAACCTTAATTGCAGTCATCAACAACTTTTAATAATTAGTGCTGTTGTACAGCCTAACCGCCTGTACTCCGTATATTGAATTTGCATCATTGACACAAATATAGGCTCGCATCAGAGAATCGCTATTTGAGGCATGGTTATGGTCAACTAAAAATCGAATTCTATCACCAGCCCCGCAAGCCTCATCATCACTTAGTATGCCTTTACTATCACTTGTAACAGTCGCATTTTGTAAAGTTGAATAGCTTGACCCGTTATTCGTGCTTTTTTGTATTTTAAAATAACTTGTAGCGCTACGGTCTACTATATAGTGCAGTTTAAGTCGGTATGTTCCAGCAACCCTAATAATAAAATCCACATTAATATCATATGCCTCCACTGGATTATTTATGCCAGCCATTTCACCGGCTGAAGCCTCCCCTATAACATAATCACCCGCTGCCGGTGTTGTCTCATGTGATTGCAAAGCTGCCAAAGCAATACGAACACCTGACGATGTTGCATCTCCTTCGGCTATCGCTGAAATATTATCTCTTAACGATTGAACAAGTTGCTGCGTTAGCGGCGCATCAACCGCTACTTCTGTATCGCCAATGGCTCTATAAGTTGTCATTACACTACCCTATACGGCTCTCGGCCATTACTCATTTTTGAATTTACGCTCAACACTATAACGCAGTTTTGACCTGCACTATTTTTATTTAATTCTAGTATGTCGCCGTCATAGTATCCAGAGTGACCCGAATCGCCTTTGTGCGTAGCTGTTGCCGGATTGCTTGTTACAGTTACCGCCGTAGCATCACCATCGCTATTACCTGCCACCGTAAGCGTCAAACCAGTACCGTTGCCTATGTCAGCGCCAGATATTTCTGTCGTGCCTGTTAAAGTTGTATTGCCGTTTGCCCAGTCTTCACCTATCGATATAACCCTAGCAGATATAAATGACCTGTGAGTTTTATCGTTACCTTCGCCCTGAGCCGCTGTAACCGTTGAATCACTGGAAATATACGATTCTGTTGCAGCAATGCCTGTATACGGGTCTTCTTCAGTACCAGAGCCTAACGCGGTTCCTACATCCCCCGCGAAAGTTTCACGCTTAATTGTAATAACGCAATCATCCCCGCCTGTACCGCTGCTATCTGTAACAGTTTCATCAATCGCATAGCCAAGCCCAAAACTGGTTGGAGTGACAGCAGTAACCACCCCGCTATTAACAGTGTGAACAGTACAAGTCATCCCAGTACCGCCACCTGACGAATTTGGAAAAGTTAAAGCATCGCCAACAGTGTAGCCAGTTCCAGCGGTTGTTACCGATAGCGCATTGACCGTTATTTGCCCACCTGCTGAAGATGCAAATCTAAATTGCTTGGCTTTGATTATGTAATATTGATTTTTTGGGTCAAACTTAACGGAAATGCACTGCATCTCTAAAAATCTTGGAAAACCATATAAATCCGTAATTCCCTGCGTTCTTAAAAAGAAATGATCACCAGTTGATATAGTGTCAAAAGAAGCATCGAGTTTAAATTCGCAAGTTTTAGGACTAAGTTTAAACCTATTTAAAAGCCTTTGGCTAATAGTTGTGGCAATTGCAGCCGCTTGAACCCCGTAGCCGTAAACAACTTTATTAGCCTCAACGCCGTACTCATTATCGCCTTCAGATTCAGCGTCAATATTGACGTACAGATTTTTATAAGATTTAGGCTCTTTTATTTTGTCTGTAAAATTGCGCTGATTGTAGTAATAATAAACCCTTGATATTCTTTCTTTTTCAGAGTTTATTAACTTGAAGCTGTCTTCAATTATATGGTCATCAGTAACATTTACATTTAGCTCAGGATTTAATGTAGGCGTTTCTGATTTCATTACAATTTGTTTTGACAAATCATCATAAAAGAAATTAACACCCACCTGAGAGCCTAAATCATTGAGAATTTTATTAGCCTCTTTTGGTTCGGATATAATTGTTCTAATCTTAAAAGCACTTAGCCAGTCTGTATTTTCATCTGCCCAACTGTATATCCCACCAGTTGCGTTATTGCATAGGCTTGCTGGTATACCTGCCTGATTGACTAAAATTTCAAACCCAACATCGTTAATGGTTGACCCTAAATCTATATTAGAAGAAACTTCAGGCGCGTCACCAAAGGAAATACAAAACTGAATAACATCGTCAGCTTCGTGAGCGTCTACTGTTGTTCCCCATTGCGCCCTTACAGCTAAATCTATATTCGCATCGCCTGAGCCTCTTGTATAAGCTAAAATTTCTTCATTAATGCGAACATAGCCAGCAGTGCCAAATACAGCTTGAATTTGTGCCGCCGTAGCGTCAGCTCCGCCTATTAAAAGAACTTGATCGTTTTTCGCGCCGGAATTATTAATAGCCGCCTTCATAGAAAATTCAGAAGGTTTTGGTACTTTAGATTTTAGCTCGCCGCCAAGGGTTAAAGGGTCTTTGCACTTAATCGAGCAAACATCTTTATTTAAAGAAATGCTGTCAATAATATATGACCGCTTACCTTCTTGAATAAATAACGATTTCTCTTGCCCATTATTAAGAGCGCCGCCAGCAGAATCATAATCAACTATTGAAAAGTAACCGTCATAGACCTCAAGCGTTCTTCCAACGTAATGAGGATTCCTTGCAAGTAGCCTTTGGAAATATGAACCCCCATCTAACGGCAAAGGTTTAGTATCGTTATTAAATGACCGAACATTAACGTAAGGGTCAATATCAGTATCAGTCGAATAAAAATCCCTTAGTTTTAAAGTTAAATTTGTTCTAACTGACATACCTTTAGTTGGAATGATTTCGGTTGGCGCATTGGTTACACTAATCAAAGACGGGTGAGCGTAAGGTATAACACCAGACGCTAAACTTCCCTGCTCGCTAATAAAAACGTATTCGCGTTTACCGTTTGAAGTTGTTCTATAGTTGTCTGGGTCAGTGCAACTAAATCGGGTGTTAAAACATTGCTCACCAGAAGCAGTGCAAGTATTTTCACCATCACTGTTAGAAAAAAGATTATCACAAAAATCTAAATACATTTTGACAACCTGAACTGGCTGCCTTGGGCTTATCTTGTGAGCGCCATCAAATCTTTCCCCAACTTGACCGGTTATTGGAGGTTTCTTTTTGTGAGTGTGGGCCACTGGTAAAACGTCTAAGCTGTGCTTGTATTCCAAATAGCCTTGAATTGCGTCTTGCTCAATGCCGGTTAAAACCGAATTAAAAATAAGTATTTCAAATATTTTTCCTTGAGTTTCTTGCTGTGCAGACTCAAGATTTTTCATTATGTACAAATCACCGCTGACATTATCGGCAAACGGAGCGCTAGAATTGGCAACGGCTGTGCCATCGTTTAACTGAACTTTTGCTGTGCTACCTTTTGAACCACCTTCCATAAATACTTCAAATAAAGCAGTAACACCGGAATTAACTACAGCGCCGCTAGTAATTGTTTGATCGCCAGCACTTGCATCAACGTAATGAAATTTATTTTCTATAGTCGCATTGCTTGCGTGTTCGCTTATGTATTTATAATCTTTCCCAGCGGTAGAAGAATCAAACGCCAACACAAAATTATCTTCTGAATTTGCTGTTCTGGTTATGTTAGCAACAATAAAAATGTGGAAAATTTCTGGAAAGTTATCAAGACCTGCAATCTTTAAATGCTGATTGCCGTCAAAGTTGATTGCTTTATTTGCGGTGTCATAAGTTGGCCTGTCGGCAACTGTAGGCTGTGCAAGAATATGCTTGTTAAGGCTTTTATCTTTCCATTCAGGTATTGGCAAACCGTTGTCAGGTACGCCATTACCTTGATTATCGTTCGGGTCTTGAGCATCAAACCAAAAAGACAACTTCCGCTCAATGGAATATGGCGTCCAAAGCGCACTCACGTTATATAACCCATTAACCCAATCTTCCAACTTAGTGCTGTTGGAGATCTAAAGGCTGGCTGTTTTATAGTTTTATCGGCCACGCAATAGTAAACTTGATTTCTATCGGCTTGTTGGATAGCGGCTGTATCAGTTGATAGCCCAGTATTCCACATTACAAAAAACGGATATCGTGAAACATAGTCTCCAATGTACTCAACAAAGTTGCGATTAGGGCTTACGTCACTATTGTAAAAAAGAGCCTTATAGCTGCTGCTTGTCCCCACTGTTTCTAAATCAGACTCGCTTAAATTATTAATATTTAAACTTAGTTTTTGGGGTATTTTCCTTACCTGATTACCAAGCATATTACCCTTGGAGTTTCTTTTTTGATCTAACTCAACTGGCGCATAGTAAGGCGCTGTAAATGGGGCCGCTATATTTATCCCCTCATCCAGCCACATTCCTAAGCTCATGCAAGATAAAAATGAAGTTGTATCCCAGCCAACCGTTGTAATTTTTAAGGTGTCAAACTCTAAAGCGGCTGGCTGATACCCTGCAAAAGCGTGGTATCGGTCGCTAGCGGGTTTAAAAACTCCATCTGATACATTGGGTGCGTCTGGAATAAGAACCGCATAAGAGCCGGAATCGGCCTTGTATTGAACCTTCAAGCCTTGGCCGCTGTTTAGGTTGTGGCCGTAGAAGGCCAAACCATTGGTAAACATATTCTGCTTAAAGGTTAAAACAATATCGACCTGTGTAGACGATGGGAGTTTAAACGATGTGTGACCGTTATTATCAAAAACATTTTGAACTTCATAGCCTGTTTTCTGAGTAACTGCGTCTGTCGTTCCTGTCGCATAAACGGCAATGGTAAAGCGGTTATCAGATAGTGAGCGCCAATAAAGACGATGTAACAAATTATCTGCCAAAATTGCGCTCATGTTCCCACCAATGCGTTAATTTCTAATCCATCTTCTGTGGCTTCGTTAATTGCCTCAATAATACGCCTTGCGCCTGATGGGTCAATAGCCCCGTCTATAGTTAAATTTACTACGCTTGGAGCTGATTGTAAGTCATCATTTGCCGCCTCTTGGACAGGAGAGGATGCCGCCGCCGACCCCGCGCTAATTCCACCGCCACCGCCACCGGCGCTAATTCCACCGCCACCGCCGCCAAATTGCGTGGCTTTAATAGCTGCTATTTGCGCCCCACCTGTGCTAAGAGCATAAGCAACTGCGGGAACAGCAAGTGGCCAGCCCAGTTTAACACCTGCTGCAACGCCCTCCGCTGTTTTAACAACAGCGTTCGCCAGAGAGGCCATTTTATTTATTTTAAATGCTTTCTTGCTATTCGTAGCAAGTATTGCAAGCGAGTCAAACGCTTCTTTTTTAGCTTGCTTTTTGCCATCCTTAACTATCTTTAGCCGAATTTTATCTGCATCTTGCATTCTCTTATCCTGATCGGCAATGATTTTGTCTTCATTGGTCTTGTGCGCGAGCAAGCCTTCCTCAGATCTGCGATAAGACTCTTCCATTGTCTCAAATTTAAGGTCGTTTTGCATAAGAAGGGCTTCTATTTCTAATGCATTTGCCTCTTCTGTAAATCCACTCCTCCTTAAAAGCTCTGCCTGTATCAGTGTCGTCTTAGCAATCTCCCCTTCTTCAAAGAGATACGCTTTCATTAACTTTTCATCCATCTCCTGAAGGGCTATCTCATCTGTCGCTTCTTTTCTAGCCTTTAACTCATCGAGGAGCAAAGGATTTTTTTCCACTTCAAGATCATGGTCTAATTTAGAAGCTCTTAACGCAAGCGCGTATTCATCTTCGGCTGCCTTTCTTTTTAATCCTAGCCTTTCATCTAACGAGACTTGCAATAGAGCCGTTTCTATTGCAAGCCTGTCGGGCTGCTGACTTTCTTTTAAAGTTAGTTCTTCATCAGGCAGTTCTCCACCGCCTTCCGCCACCGCTTTTTTGTGCTCTGCCAGCTTGGCTTCAAGCGGTTCCATTTCCTTGAGGAGACTTAGTCTTCTTTCTTGTAATTCATTTATTCTTCCAGAATTTTGATCTTCTTTTTCCTTTGAATTTTGGATCTTGTGTTGCTGATCTAGCAGCTTTTCTGTATTTTCAAGGCGTTTTCTTAGCGCGAATAGAACCTCTCCTTCGGAAGCCTTCATCTCGGCTACTACGTCTGCGGCAACTCCTGCGAACCTTGCCATTTTTCCAAATATTATTGTTGTTGCGTCCCCAATACCGCTTGTTTTGGTAAGCTCTATCCCAAGTCTCGTGACGTTTTCTGCCAGTAGGTCAACTTGCTCCGCTAAACCGCCCCCTGTACCGGCGCCTTTCAGTCTTGACTCAACTTTTTCAAGTATAATTGCCTGAGCTTCTAGTTTTTTATTGCTTTTTACTAAAGCAGTAATTTTGTCTTTCTCGACCTGAGTAAATGTAATTCCGGCCCTGCCCATAGAAGTTAGTCTATTTATTGGGTCATCTAACGCTTTTGCTAAAGTTTTTGCCGCGCCAACAGTAGTTATACCCATAACCGCTGCCAAATCAACAGAAGCCGCAATCGTTCTTTTAAATACGTCCCCAGTTATACTTCCAAAGCTTAGGAGAATCCCTTGGACATCTCTAATACCGTCTGCGCTAGCTAGCGTGTTCCTGCCAACAGCAGTTGCCATTTTATCTAGCTGATCTGCGGTAAATCCAGCACGAAACCCTGTAGCTTTTGTTAGCGCTTCAAGCTTAAACATCTGCGTTTCATAGCTTGCAAAAGAGGCAAGTGATTTACCAATAACTGTTGCAAATCCAGCAAAGGCCACCCCTGCTGCTAGTGTTGCAAAAGAAAATTTACTTAAACCCGTAGCGAGAAACGAAAGCCTTCCAGACACGCCGCCAAGAGGGCCGGTTAAAATAGCCGATGCGTTTGAAGCCCGTCTTAGCGCGTGTTCTAGCTTGGTGGCCTCTTTAGTTGCAACCTTCGATTTTTTTGATAATTTGACAGAAGCTTGAGCGGCCTTTTTTTGTTTTGCCGCAAGCCTTTCTGCCGCTACCGCCGCTCTTTTTTCGGCGTTGGCCATTCTGGTGACTTCAGCAGCGGCTTTTTTTGCTAACCTAGCAGTTTTTGCCTGCTCGGCGTTCTTTAATTTGGCAGCTTTAATAACGGACTTTTTTGCTTGCTCGGCAGCTTTTTCTTAGGCAGTAACTTTTTTTATTGCGGATGCTTCGGTTTTCAGAAGCGCAGCTTGTTTAGCTAAAACTTTATTTGATGCGTCAACAGCCGTGGTTGTAGTTCTGGCGGTGGTATTTAACCCTTCTAAAGCTGTTTTTGCCGCTTTTATTGCCTGCGTATCGGCTTGAAAGATTAGCTTTGCTATTTGGTCTGCCATTGCTTCTGTCTCAATGTATCTAAAGATAGGATGGTATCAACTTGCCATCGCTCTAAAGGATCATCATATACTTCACAATAAGCCCTTATATCTTGAAGTGAAATAGATTCATTCCCTTGCAAGATACAACAGTAGACCGACCATGTTGGCAATAGGCATTCATCGAGTATCGGCTGTTCAGCAAGTCTTCTGGGAGTCTGCCCTGTAGCTTTTTCTACCTGACGTAAAGACTGCAAATGAGTTACGTCAGAGCCACTAGGGCGAGAATTTGCCCAAAAAATCCATTCACCAAACTCGATTATTTTTTCGGTTTGGCTTTGGTAAAATTTGCTCTTTCGCCGATAAAGCGATCAACTTGATCCTTAACAAATGGAGCCTTTAAATATAACTCCTTACATAAAACTTTATCAAACTTCTGATCCGTACCGCGCCAGCCTATAGTACAACTAACCAGCCCATCGATGACCAAATCCTCATCATCAAATTCTTTTTTTTCACGGAGCGCTTCAATATACGCTTTTTGTTGAGTTTTGGTGTTTGATCTAAAAACAGCAGAATCAAGACCTGCTACTTTTATTTTTAACGGCGTTTCATTCCCTTCGCCATCTAATACCGTCAACTCTGATCCTGCATCGTGAATATCGGTCGTGTAAAGTTCAGAAAGTTTCATAAATCCCCCAAGGATTGTTTATTTTACAGCTTCCCAGAAGCCATATTAGATTGGCCTATTAAGGCGTTTTATCAATTGAAATTGTTGTCGCTGAAGATGCGTCATACAAAGCTACAAAATCCATTGTAATACTAATTTGATCTTCTCCAGAAGCATCAGCCTGACCGGAATTATATTTAATTCTAGGGAAGATGAACTTTAATTCATTACTCCCGTCTGTAAATTTAATATCTAAGCTAGACTCAGTTTCGTTTAAAAATTTATTCAGCAAGGTTTTGTCTTCAAAATAAGCGGTTAAGCTGCCCGTAACTCTAGCCTTGCCTAAAGGCGGCTGAATAGTAGTGGGCGATCCAACAATAAATGAAGGAGACATACCGTTTTCGATAGTAAAATCTAAAGCGGTAACATTAGCTATTGCACCGCCACCCTCTTGGATTGTTGCTGAGAAAGAGTCAAAAGGTTTGACACTGCCAGCGGATGCCGAGCTGCCATGAGCATCAACGGCGTCTGCGACAGTTAATGATTTACCAACAAAGCCATAAGTCACACCGATCATTGCGTCAGGGGCAACCGAGACTGCAACTGTGTTTAACTGCATACCTTGGAAGTAGTGGAAGTCACCCGCTGTTATATCTTTATAGTTTCTTTCAAACGTAAAAGATCTCTGTGTAACGCCAACTTTTACAATATCGCTAGAGTAGGTTCCACCTAAAACGGCTTCAAGCATCGTTAAATGGCAGGCGTCATAGCTTAATTCAGCGGTAACCTCACCGCCTACGGTAATCACGCCATGACGAGAATCATCAATGTTCCTGTCTCCGCGCAGCCTTTCAGACTCTATTGCACTTTTTGTGACATTAAAAGTACACCCCGTATGCTCCATTTCAACAAAAGCAGTTGAACTGTCTTGGAGGCCATAAGAGGCTTCCGCATCAAAAAATAAAGTGTGTTGAGAACTGTTTGCAATTGCCATAATTAACTCCTAGCGGCTGTGACCGCGAAATAGATTACATCTATATTTCTAACAAAAAATGCACCATCTCTGCGCCCAACGCCTAATGATACGTTACGGATAG
>Ga0308011_10001228_pt1 | contig 11819 bp, 29 predicted proteins | sample Neamet177_FD_203144 | JGI IMG/M metagenome (GOLD analysis project Ga0308011, IMG submission 203144) | Marine microbial communities from water near the shore, Antarctic Ocean - #177 | ecosystem: Environmental > Aquatic > Marine > Unclassified | place: Southern Ocean | collected 2014-07-25
AATGAAAGTTTGGGTGATCCAAGATATGTTGATACGTCAGGTGAGAATCATCCAAACTGGCAGGGTCGTAGTAAATCTAAAAAGATTATTTTTAATAGGGTATACAAAGAAGTTTCAAGATTTAGAGAATATTACGATATGCCATTGTGGGATGAAGATTATGTGAGGGAATTAGAACATTTAAGGTGTATCAAAGAAACAAAAAGACTTATTGTCGATGGGTATGAAGGAAGACCCAAACTCGTGCTTTATAGTTTGATATAAATTACAATGTTAAATCAATACTTAAAACCCCAAAAAGGAGAGTATAATGGAAGTTATGAGTATCTGGATGCTGATCGGATTTCTATTTGCAGCGTATTCGGTTATCGCAAACGATTCAGTTCAAACATTGGGAACATGGATTGCATCAAACAATGAGAGATTTAGTTGGCAGACGATGTGGATTGCAGCATCATCTGTTTTGTTATGGGCATTGTGGTATGGGTGGTATAGCAATGCTGGCGATATTAGTTATGGGAGATTAAACAAAATACCATGGCAAGAGATACAATGGTATCACGCTTGCGCTCCTGGCGTCTTATTGCTACTAACAAGGGTTGGTGTACCAGTAAGCACATCGTTTCTTGTTCTTTCGGCATTTGCTTCATCATTTGTATTAGAGAAAATGTTGATGAAATCTATGTTAGGTTATGCAGTCGCCGCAATTGCTGCATATGCTATATGGATGATAGTAAGCAGATTGCTTGATGAGGCAAAACCTGTAAAAGAAAGTCATAAGGATTATTGGCGCGTGGGTCAGTGGGTAACCACTGGATTCTTATGGTGGACTTGGTTATCTCACGATATGGCAAACATTGCTGTGTTTCTTCCAAGGGAGTTGTCAGTTGAATTGATGATTATGGTATCTGTTGTGTTTGTTGCTGGACTTGGTTTTATGCTAAGAGAGGGTGGTGGGAAAATTCAACAAATTGTTCTATCAAAGCATAACACTCGCTATGTCAGATCAGCAACGATCATTGATTTGGTTTACTTCTTAATTCTATTTTTCTTTAAGGAATTAAATGATATTCCAATGTCAACCACATGGGTCTTTGTTGGACTGTTGTGTGGTAGGGAACTTGCAATGGCAACAGTAACTGGCAAAGAAAAGTTTAAGGTTGTATTTCCATTGATTGGGAAGGATTTTCTTAAAATGATGGTTGGACTTGCTGCATCATTGGCAATCGTTCTCTCAATCCATTATGTTATTGTTCCACTCGAAACGATGCCTTAGTATGATAGGGGGGAGACCCCCCTATTGTTTATTTACGTGACCAGATTTCATAAAGAATCCAGACAGCAACAAGACCAATTACACCTTGTGCGCCTAGGGCAGCAAGCATTGTTGCCACATTAGTTACGACACTTGTTGCTGGAATGAATGGTATTGCACCAACACCCAGAACTTCAAGGACGATCATAAGAGCAGCAATACTCACGCCCACTTCTGCGAGGGCACCTGCCCATGCTTTGACTTTGTTTAAAACTTCCATATTTATATAACCTTTCTATTGGTTTCATGTGATATTATTTATATCGGCAGTTTCTTGCCTATGCTGACACTATACTTAATATAGTGATATATATGATGATAGGTAGGTTATTACACAAGGATTTTAATTATGGCATTTTGGAAATGGTGGACAGGTATTGTTTTATTAGGTTTGGTTGGTGGATTTGTTCAGTATCAGTATTCTTTATTTGGATTTATATACGACAAAGACCCCACACGCATCACATTAATAATTGGTTTAATTTTTATGCTCACTACGATAAAGATTGGTATGGAGAGTTGGCGTCAGCAGTTTACTTATGACAATACCTCTCGCACTGATCTTCTATGGTTTTCATCTGACGTTGTAATGTCGATTGGTATGGTAGGAACTTTGATAGGATTTTTGTTAGTATTGACCACAACATTTACAGACATTGACACTGCGAGTCCGTCTGCTATGAAAGCAGTGATAGGCACGTTAGCATCTGGTATGGGTATTGCGCTTATGACTACTCTTGTTGGTTTAATTGCATCTATCATATTAAAGTTTCAGTTAGTTATGTTGGAATCATATGATGAGAAAATATAGTAACAATCTTGCATTCACAGATTTACTTTTCAATCTATTAATAGGTTTTACTTCACTCTTATTGATTGCATTTCTATTGATTAATCCTATTGCTGAAGAGGGCAAGATTGATCCACAGACTGAGTTTCTGATTACCATGACATGGGATCACGATTCTGGGGTTGACCTTGATTTATGGGTAAAGGGTCCAACTGGAACCATTGTTGGATTTCCAAGCAAGGACGGTAGGTACATGGTTTTGGAACGTGATGATTTAGGCAATGCAAATGATATCTATGAGGTCAACGGAGAAACGATGGTTATAGCACGTAATATTGAAACGCTTATGATCAACGCCATAGTTCCTGGTGAGTATCATGTATCTGTTCATAATTATAATATGAATTACGAGGATGAGTCTGAGGAATATCCCACTCCAGTGATGGTTGATCTTATGGATATGCGTCCATATTCTATGTTAATGACAAGAGAAACGAGGGTATATTTCAAGGAAGAAAAATCTATATTCTCATTCATGGTAGATGATGAGGGCAACATATATGATATTAATGATAGGATAGGTATGAAGATTCGCCCTACATCTATGGACACACATTCACCCAATATACCATCCAATCTTGACCCAAATAGGAGAAGAGTACCATGACTATGTTTATTCTCAACCCAAATAGGAGAAGAGTACCATGACTATACTTGTAATATTTCTGGCAGTATTTCTTACTGTTATACTTGCATCATTACTGTATTATTCACATGCTGTGTTTATTCTCAAGTTGTTAGCACTGCCATCATTAACAGTTCTTCTTATTGCTTTCATATATCTATTGATCATCAAAGCAGGCGCACCTATACAGTCTTATCCCAACGACAATTTTAAATACATTCATCACGAAATCATGGATGAAGGAAAACATATTTACATCTGGGCAAACGAATTAGATAGAGGAAACCGCTTGTATCAGATAGACTATAATAGAGAAACTGCCAAAGAACTACTTGAAGCAAAGAACAAACAGCAAAGCGGTGCATCCATGGAAGGAACCTTTGGTGATGACGGAGATGGCAATGGTTACCCAGACCTATTCATAAGTGAACAAGATGGTATGAAAAATGAGAATATAATCAAATGAATAGATCAGTAAGAATAAAAATATTAGATAATGATATGGTTCACGTTACAGAGTATAAGATAGTTAAGTACCAAGAGATAGTCACAGCAGCATACGAATTTGACCACATGCCTGAAGCACTTACTCACGCAAAAGACTATCTGCATATCACAGAAAACACTTGACAGAATCATCTATCCGTTGTATAATAAGTTAAGACATTATGAGTGGGGAATATAACCTACCGAAGTGACGATATTCTATAATAGGTTAAATATATTTATATGATTAATCGTTGACATTACTACTATTACGCATTATAATTATGATATAAGATGAAAGGAAAGTACAATATGGCAATAGAACTCGTCAATGGACAACTCCAAGACGTTAAAGAACAAAAGATTCAAGAAATTCTCAAGGATATGAGCGATACTATTAATATGCAAACGCAAATTGATGAGATTAAAGGTGATCACGTAGAAAAACAGATTCAGTCGATGCAACGCGGAGGGGAGATTAACACACAATTTAAACAATCCTCAAGTAAGCAGACAACTCGTAAATCCTTTAAAAGAGTTTATAAGATTGGAACAAGACCATGATGGATACCACGATAGGTTATAATATGGCACTGGCAGTAACTCGCTCTATAGGAAAGAGTGAGTTTGAAGATATGGATACTCATGCCCGACTAGAGGTTCTGAGGTTCATTGATGACTGTATCTCATTAACATATGGTTCACGGGCAGATGTGAAAGTATGGCGAGAACCATTTGAACGTAAGTGGAAGGAACTGAATAAGGCGCACGAAGTTCTCAAAGCAAAGATGCTCAAAGCACATGTTTAAGTTCTTCATTCAAAAGGCATGGATGCACTGGTCTCTACTAGGCACCCTGCTTATTCTGTGTTCGACATGGTATCAGGTACAGATAGATGTTGCTATTAACGAATGGTTTGGAGTCTTCTATAATAATCTTCAAGAGGCATTGGCAACTCCAGGTAGTGTTACGCCTGCTGAGTTCTATGGTTCTCTGGCGTCCTTTGGTTGGTTAGCAGCAAAGTTCATTGTGGTTGCGGTTATCACAAAGTATTTCGTATCGCACTGGATATTTCGATGGCGCACTAGTATGGTTGAATACTATCACGATAAGTTTAAGTATGCCCGTGGATTGGAAGGGGCGTCACAACGTATTCAAGAGGATACTATTAAGTTTGCTCGTATCATGGAAGATTTGGGTGTAGGTCTCATGGAAGCAGTCATGACTCTTATTGCCTTTATTCCTATTCTGATTGGTTTGAGTGCTGCTGTAACACATTTACCTATACTGGGAGAAGTATCAAATTCTCTGATGTGGGTTGCTATCGTGACTGCCTTGGGTGGTACTTTACTATTGGCAGCAGTTGGGATTAGACTTCCTGGTATTGAGTATGATATACAAAAGAGAGAAGCAGGATATCGTAAGGTATTAGTTCATGCTGAAGATGATCCTAAAGCGGGTCAACCTAAGACTTTGAGTGAGTTGTTTGATTGGGTTCGAGATATTCATTTCAAATCATATTTTCATTATGCGTACTTTAATATGGCACGGTATTCATATTTCCAAGGTATGGTTCTCATTCCTTATTTGGCATTAGGTCCGACGATCCTTGCGGGTACTATTACTCTAGGTGTATTACAACAGACTATTAGAGCATTTGGTCGAGTAGAAGGTAGTCTACAATATGTGGTGAAGTCTTGGGCAATCGTTGTGGAGTTAATGAGTGTCTATAAACGATTGACTGAGTTTGAAAAACAAATTGAATTAAATGAAAAAGGTGGTTGACAGATGGGAGCAATTGTGTTAGTTTAGTTATAGACACAATGTAACAGAGAAGGAAAACGAAATGCAAACTCAGTTAAGCATATCAGAGACAGGCACTGGAATTTGGAACCGTTATGTTAATAAAGCAGGTTCTAATAAGTCGAATCGTTTTTCTTTTGAGCGTGAGATAGTTGATGGTGAGTGGGCATACGATCTACCCGTCTGGAACATTAATTATACCGAAGATGGTTATAATTATTCTTATGTTGGTTGTGTGACTGCCTTTCCAGGAGATGGTGTTAAAGCAACTATTCGGGATATGGTCGAAGGATCAGACCCGTTTACAGTATTTGAAGAAGCAGTTGCTGGTGCCGATGAAAGTAGATGTGAGGAAATTTGGTTTGCTGAACATCAGCACCGCCGCTCCATATAAGAGTTGACACCAATACGGTTTGGTGCTAATTTAGTTATAGAAACAGAATCACTTGTCACTGAAAGGACAAAACATGTTAGCAACACTTCAAGGATATCAAATTGCTGCCCAGCGCAATCTGGATAACATCCTCAACGCCGACATTATTGATGACCAAGCAGTCATTGCAACACAAGGTATGGTCGATGATATTACTGCCGCAATCGAAGGACTCTTAATATAATTATGATTGACTCAAACACACCACAACCAGTAATCGTAATAAAGTCAGCAATCCTTGATGAGATTTTGCGCATTTATGCTTGACAAGATAGTATTATATTGCTAGATTAGTTATAGAAACAGAATCACTTGTCACTGAAAGGATAAAAAAATGACCGAGGAATATGGCACATGGTGCGCGGATCAAGGGTTCAAGTGCATGGACGCAATGGAGTTAATCCATGAGTACGATCTCACCCCCAAGCAATCCACATGGATATATGATTTCATCAAGCGTTGGGAGGATACACACTAATTTATGCTTGACAAGATAGTATTATATTGCTAGATTAGTTATAGAAACAGAATCACTCAGTCTTGAAAGGACAAAGCAAATGGACACTACATATCATGTTCTCGTAAATGGTACTTTCACTAACTTTAAAGGTGAGGTAAAGACCCTTACGAATGAAGTGAATTGCAGAAATTCTGATTATGGTAATGCTCAAGAGTTCATTTGTGCAAATAGTGAAACACATCCCGACCTAACCTTTAAAATTGTAATGGAAATCCAGCAACGGTTGTGCAGCATTAATTCGGGAGTATGCGTATAAGAGTTAACTACCACCCCCCTACTTGGTCAGGTTTCGCACTGCAAAGGTAGGGAGGTGCGCCCTCTTACTTGTTTAGCAACGCGCTGGGCAAGTAGGAGGGTTTTTTTATTTTAAATTTCTATTCAAAACCCCTTGACAGGTAAGCGAGATGCGTGTTAAGATGGACTGACGCCCCTCGTTTACTGATAGACCGATTCGCATACCTCGTCAGTCCACTATACCATTTATTAAATAGTTTGTCAATCCTATACGTTTGATAGCGGGGGGTTGACAAGGGGTGATTCGTTATGCTAGAATGAACTGACAACCTATGAAAACATCGGGGTGATTCGATACCTCGTCAGTCCATTGTACCATGCCCTTACCTGACTGTCAAGAAAAACTAAATGCTTGACAGTTGCTTTGATTTGTACTAATTTATAAGAGTAAAGAGAATCATATAGAGAAAGAAATCAAAATGAACAATCAAATGTCAGTTGCCCAGATCAAGCAATCAATGTTGTCGATGTCTGTTAATGATCTTGACCATATTATTCATATTGCAAAGCAAATAAAAAGTATCAGCACAACAGCAACCTTTGAAGTTGGTCAAAATGTTTTTGTTGTTCAAAAATCTAAAAAGACTGCTGGCAAAATCATTAAGATGAACGACAAGAAAGCAATCGTGGAAATGGTATATGGTCGAGCAGCAGCAGTTTCTCAAGTGAGTGTACCTTACGGAATGTTGGAAGTTAATAATGCAATGAACGGTCAGGTAACTTCGTTTTAATAGTAATGGGTGCTTGACATAACCTACCCTATCTACTAATGTATAAGAGTAGAGAGAATCACTCAGTCTTGAAAGGACGCATCATGAACTTAGATATCGGTTTAGACATTATCGGAAATTTCGGTGCTACGGTTCCTGAGATGCATGGTCAAATTTCTAGGATAGACGGTAATCTAATTGATGTGAAGTGGTCAAACGGTTCTCTCCACTATATCACCGCAGAGGATATTCGGAACGATTACTGCGATAGCAATCTGATTGGTTTTTATATCAATCCTTTTAAATAGGGTTGACAATCAAGTAAAAATTGTCTATTTTATAAAAGTAAAGAGAATCACATAGTCTTGAAAGGACACAACATGACTGATATCACTTCTAATGTAAATGCTCTGATTTCAGATATTATTTCAGACTATGGAAAACAAACAAAATCTTCTGATCCATCTCTTTTTGATCACATAGCAAAAATGAACAAAGAATTTGCAGAAAAAATTACATTCACTGTGGGTAAGAAATATATCCGAATTGTAAATGGTTCTGGTGGAGTGTGGGGTTTTATTGTCAATACTGCTGACGATAAGAAATTCAATCTTGGCGATATTCTTATGGCAGCGGGATGGAAAACTCCAGCGCGGAATTCATCTCGCGGAAATGTTGTTGATGGTGATTATAGCATCTCTTGGACAGGTCCGGGATACCTTCGGGGATGAAAACTGATTGGTTTTTATATCAATCCTTTTAAATAGGGTTGACAAGTCTAGCGAATCACTATATACAGGTATTAAGAAAAGGAGAGTATTTATTAGCAAGGTGCAAATTTAGGTTTGCTGTTTTTATTTGGGAGCGTCTGTGTTACGTAATTCCTAGGACTAACGATAAAGAATGTGTTCCGATAGTAGGACATAACCTTGTTAATAAACACTCTCGCATCTAGTCTTTGAAAGGACAAACCAAATGCCAAATGTCTCATATCTCAGCGCCCATAAAGGTGGAATTCAGATGTTCTCAGATTCTGAGATTGGCATCGTCGGTTACGGCAAGACACCTGAGTCAATTGCCTATGTACTGAACACGAAGGGTATTGCTCATACAGTCTTCCAAAGTTCTTCAATGGATTTTGCTTCTGGAGAAGGATTTGATACTGATGATGGTGCGAAACTTTTATTCAAAAGAGCGTTGGAGTTGATATGATTAACAATTTAAAAAACGACATTGCCCAGTGGAGCGATCTCGAACAAACTGAAAATGCCCTAAATAAACTTATAGATGAGTTCGCAATCTGGTCGAAAGCAAATGGTTTTGCCAAGGGAGATTGTATGGAACTGATGCACGAAGATGATTTAAATGAAGATCAAACTGAGTGGTTAGCAGACTTTTATTACAGATGGGAAGCAGCATGATTAGAATAGCACTGACAGCGTATATCCTGCTCACTGGTGCCTCTTATGCACAGAACTGTCAAGTGATGCAAGTGCCCGTATATAAAACACACAATGAAATGGGTGGAATGTTACTTGGTGGATTGCTTGGTAGTCAGTTTGGTAACGGGTCTGGCAACTACATTGCAGCAGCAGTAGGCGCACTCTTAGGTCGTGATATAGCAATGAATACTACAACAGCACAAATCATTGGGTATAGAAATGCTAGGGTTTGTGAGCAAGTCCCGATGACCCCAAGATATAATCAATACAATTCTTTGAACTCAAATCTAATGACTTGTAATGTCGGTGGACGATTAATTAGGTGTTGACAACTATAGGTCTTTATACTAGATTATAAGAGTAAAGAGAATCATATAGAGAAAGACTTCAAAATGAAAAAGTTCAATGGAATGTTCCACGGTATGCTGATCAACTCCAAAGCGATCAGCAACGATAAGATTGAATATTCATTTGATAGTCGGGGTACTTCATACAATGTCTCTGAGTGGCAAGATGGTGATTATGTTGTATGGAGCAAAAGAAAGTCTGCTGCATTTGCTCCCCAGATGGCAGTAATGACCCTCAAAGAAATGTCAGCGCGGTCAAAAGCACTTTCATATCTGGTTAAACTTATTGAGAAAGAAGTTGACACTGTAATGTAGTTGTACTATTCTAAGTATAGAAATAGAAACAGAATCACTTGAAAGGGTTCACAATGAATGAAGAACTGATGATGACGCGGATAGAACAATTGATGAAGCAAGTTGAAGAACTCAATGAAACGGTTGGTAACCTTGTTGGTGTAACACTTGGGGCGCTTGAGCGGGTTAAAGAAGTTGAAATGGAACTTGGGATAGTCTACTGAAAACAAATGCTTGACACTGTAATGTAGTTGTACTATTCTAAGTATAGAAACAGAATCACTTGAAAGGATTTAGACCATGACTAAGTTTAGCAAAGCAGATTTTTCATACCACGGTGGATACCTAACTTATAGTGGAGACTATACAGATCGTCCAGTTTGGCAGACAACAACAGCAGCGGGAGGCACGGTCCACCCATCACTTGTTGGAAAAGGCAAAGATTTGTTCATTGCACGGTTCAAGCATCGTGGACCTTTTACCAAAGCAAAGTTTCTTGCACAACTTATCAAAAACTTCACAGTTGAAGAGTATGTTGAAGAACGGGCAAAAGATGGACTTGATAGTTCTCCCTTGCAAATACTTCGTAACAAAAATGAAGATTGGTACTACAAAGTAATGTTTGCTTGGAAGAATAAAAGTACACCAATCTGTGCTTACGACCACGCATAAAGTTTTCTTCTTAATGGTATTGACACTCTTACTCTTATATCGTAGTTTATAAGAGTAAAGAGAATCAGTCTTGAAAGGACAAACCAATGAACATAGTAGCAAACTTTCCCGCCAAATCAGTATTTTCCTCATCTCATTGTGTTATTCCTTTGGACCGTGAAGGTGCTGGAGACTCTCTCATGTCATCAGTAACGGTTACTATCAAAGAGTTCAAAGGTGATCGTTATACATGGTTGCGAGATTTCACTGTTGGGTGGGATAGCAAAGATGGATATTGGGCATTTGGAAATGGTGCCACTGTAACTTCTCATCCCCAAGATAAAAAATATACTGCTGGATATGAACTTGGTGATGAAATTACCATTGACGGTAAAGTGTTCATAATTCGGGAAGCACCTAACCACAACATCAAATTTGAAAGTGAGGCAGTGTAATGGCATCTATCGCAGTAACAAACCTGATCGAAGGTTTTCACAACGTAATCGCATATACAACTGCCCATGATGGTGAAGAAATGGTGGTTCTCAAGCACCCCGTTGCAGGAAAGGTTGACTACACCATACCTGTGATGGTTGCCGCCAAGAGGATTATGGATCACAAACGTATGATGAACAAAATCCGTAAAACATTGATCCTTGGACCAATAACTGTTGACTCATAAGAAGATGTATCGTAGTTTAGTTATAGAAACAGAATCACTTGATGGAGAATGTAATGTCTTATAATAAAGAATCAGTTCAAAAAGAAATCGCAAAAGCGGGAGTTTCTAAAAAGGGGTCAAAACTGATCCATGCTTTATTGAAGGGTCATAAGTAATGCTTTGGGTAATTTATGTTGCTCTGTTTGCGCCTATGGCAATTGCTTTGATCTTCTTAGGTGATGTTATCCTAGGTCTTGCTATGCTTGCTGTAATAGCAGGATGGATATGCTACAGTAAACTAAATCAGAATAGAGGGTAATAGTGATGAATTATGTACAAGCAGTGAAAGATTTTGCAAGTGTAAATCCTTATCATCCGATTTGGTCAATTGTACTTGAGATTTATACAGACGATGAAATTGAGGAAATAATTAAAGGTGCCACATCTGATCTTCATGCGCTTGATCTTATTCAGAAATGGGTTTGCCCAATAGCATTTTCCTATGAGCAAGTGAAAGAATTACAAGACTTGAAAGCAATTCATGAGCGAGATGCCCTATGATTTATTCTAGATTTTTGAGTGCGGTTGATAAGTTGTTACACACAATGTTTACTATTACATTTGTTGGCATCATTATTGCTTGTTGGGTAATTAGTTACTTCTGGGTATTTGATGTCATTACAACAGACGGTGTTCCATGGGATAGTACTATGCAAGCAATAGGCGCATTTGGACTTGTATGGGTAAGCGTCATAATGAGTGGTTTGGGTATTCGCATTGTTGCTGATCTCATTACCGAATGGAATTTATGGTTAAGCAAATGAATATATTTGAAAAGTGTTACGTCATATCAATATTTTTCTTCTCATTCATTGGGAGTATATTGAGTTGGATTTTTACTGGTAATTTTGTTTTTAACTTGGGTGCTGATCCAACATTCTATAAGTTTGCTATATTTAGTTGGATTTTGCTATTTACAACAGGACTTACAACTTGTACCTTTGTCATAGGACAAGAGATTCGTGGAATAATCTTGGATGTAGGAGGGAAATAATGGAACTTTTAATCAACGTAGTGTTTGGGTTGTTACTTGTAATAGGTATAGGCGCAATGCTGTCGATGATGAGTGCTTTGATTTGGATGTTTTGGGATATGTTTTTTGGAAAAGGGAACACATAATGATCTTTAATAAAATTGTAGAGTTATTTCATAGTAACTTCACCACCATGGGTAGGATTGACGCTAGGGCAGAAAAAGCAGCGGGAGAGTGGTTCGATGAATATGCTGCAAGTAAGTGGTGTGCTGATACGCAGAGTTACCGTTGCAATCTATGTGACACTGAGTTTACTGAACCATACTTTATTAACGAACATCTAGCATGTGATGAA
>Ga0308011_10001229_pt1 | contig 11816 bp, 14 predicted proteins | sample Neamet177_FD_203144 | JGI IMG/M metagenome (GOLD analysis project Ga0308011, IMG submission 203144) | Marine microbial communities from water near the shore, Antarctic Ocean - #177 | ecosystem: Environmental > Aquatic > Marine > Unclassified | place: Southern Ocean | collected 2014-07-25
TCTTTGTTTGCCATAACTTTATTTGCAAATGCACCTGTGCTCATTCCTGCTGCCTTAGCCTGTCTTTTAAAAGCACCAGGGTTTTTACTAGTTGCTTTTTTAATCCAATTTTCTGCTTCGCTAACTAATTCGTCGCCTTCAAGTTTAATTTCGCCCTTGTCAACTGCTGACTTAAAATCATTAGCAGCAGCTGGAGTAGTTGCAGTACCAATGGTTTCACCACCTGACTTAATATGCATTGCTCCTGAAGCTGGTTCTAGTTTTATATCTGCTTCACGTAAACGTGCAGACAATCCTCTTTCCATAACCAATAACTTCATATACCCAGCATTTTTTTCACTGTTGTGCATCTTAGTTGTTGTACGATGTTCATAGATTAAACCACGAACTTTTGTTAACATGTTGCTTGCAGCTCTTGGAGCTAACTTTGTAAAATCAACACTATTACCAAAATAGCCCTCAAGTACTTTTTGAGACTTTTTAGTTTGCGGTGTTTCTAAGTCGAATAGTTTCATTATCAAATCCTTTTTGCTGACAGTATTTAGCAACATTTATGCTTTTCGTTAATTGTTCTTGTATCTGATGATACTGATATTTTGCACTAGTAAGCCTATGTAACGCAACTTCTTTACGCATATCATCAATCTTATCACTGTTAACAAAATGTCTATAATGCATCATTTCCTGTTGTCTTGTTAACAGTTTTTCTTCTAATTCAACAAGATGTTGAGCGTCCACTGGTTTTTTATATTTGTCTAGTATGCAATAACTAAGTGCAATCCTACAACTGCTACAAGTTGCAACTAGGTATTCATCTTTATAAACTTGGTATTCGTTTATATAAACTTTTTCAATCTCGTACTCTGCAAACGCCATAATACTATTTCCATCACGGAAAATAGCATTGGGATTTGTATTCAGAAGTTCATCTGCGATTCGATGTAATAAACGAGAAGCTTTATCTGTTACCCGACTACGTAAGTTATCACTAACCATCCAACTGTTCCTACAAGAGCTGCAATTATACCTGTTCCCCAGCCTATCAGCTGATCGGTTCTTCTTTGGGCCATCTTTTGGACCATACCGTGAACTTCATTAATCATCATTTCCAGGCGATCTACTTTTTTATCTAGGCCTTGTATGTTATTAGCCATAGATTTATATCGCTCTGCACACAAGTCAACGTGTGCTTCTAAACTCTTTTTTTCAATTGGTGCAGTATCTACCATTGTAATCTCTGTGTAATTCTGTTACTCATATTTAGTTACATGCTGTCTTGAATTAGATCAAAGTATACATTAGGATTATCACCTGTGGCTATTAAATACGGCATTAAAAAGCCCTCTTTATAGGTTTCATCTAATCCTGTAATCATCGGAACACCAGTAGCAGACTCTTTTAATAAGCCAGTTGGATCAATACCATTAGAAAATGATCCGTCATGCGAAATACAAAAAGAAAACTTCCAATATTTGTCTCCTTCTGCTGTCGTGAAAGAAACAGGATCTGTAATATCTTGTGGATTTGCTCTTAGACTAACACACTGTAATATAGTTTCAAAGTTACGTTGCTGGTTGCGAGTGAAATCCCATTGTTCTGTTGTAGTACCAGCTTTTATTTTTCTGTAACTAGTAGTTCCAGTTTGTGTACAATCAAAATGTGTTGTTACTTCAATTCTTTCCATTTCTTAGACTCCAGTACACCATTAGTTTATCCAACATGTCTTTAATGGCTGGATCATTTGAACTTTCTGAAACAATTTCTGCTACATGTGCAGATATACTGTGTGGATCTGGTTTCTTAAAAACCAACTCTTTTCTTTGACTACCAAAACGTCTGCGATAAACTGTATCACCTTTGTCTGGACTTTCATATATCCATTCTGTTTTTTGCATGCCAATATTTAGTCGTAAAAAAACCCTAGTTAATAAAAACTAGGGTTTTGAATCTTAATAGTTAATTAAAAATTATGCTAACTTAAAGTTATCACTTGTTACGTCTGTACCAGCACAGTTAATTGCTCCAGTACCAAGTGTTACTAATGCACGAATTTGTGCTTGCAATGTTGCTGCTGTGTAAGCACCTGTTGGATAAGTTGCAATTGAAATCTGTCCAGTATTATTGTCTTCTACCTGGTAGATGTAAACTCCAGCAATTGTCTGGATGTTTTGCATAACAGCTTCTACTGCTAATCCTGTTTCAACTTGTGCTTGTAAGTCTTGATTTGCATTACCTGCGTTCTGAATAATAACTTTGAAAAAGTCTAGTTTTGGACCAGTTACGTTTACTGCTCCTGATGTTGCTAATGCTCCGTTTAGTGATCCGTCATCTGTATCAATGTGGAATACCTGTTGTGCATTACCATGGGTTCTTGTAAAAAATGCCATTTTAATCTCCTATATCTAATGGTGAAACTAAATGTTTTAGTCTCTACTTCTATTTAGCGTTTTTGTCACAAAAAAAACCTAGCAATAAACTAGGTTTTTAAAGTTTTTTATAACAAAATTATGCTAATTCCATTCCAGGTTGAGTAACAGTAGTTCCTGTTAGATTGATGTTGTTAGTACCAACTGTTGTACCTAATTCTCTAATAGCTGCCTGCATTGGAGCAATCTTCCAATCTTCAGTTGCATAAACTGCAACGGACATATTACCTGCACTAGTACCTTGTACTTGATACATAGCAACTGTTCCTAATTGCTGAATTGTTTGAAGGATTATTTCAACTGCTTCGTCGTGGTCGCCTTCAAGTCTAATGTCTACTCCAGTTGCGATTTTAAAGAAATCTAATTTTGGTCCAGCAACGTTAATTGGGTTACTTGTATACGTTGCAGATCCTGCAACTGGGTTTTGAGTATCTGGTTGGAATACCAGTTGTGCGTTTCCGTGTTTTTTTGTAAATTGTGCCATTTGTATCTCCTATATGGTGGAACTAATGTTCCTAATGTTATTTATCGTCTTTTAAATACTTTAGTCCGTCTAAGAAACTCGTAGAACTCGTTTTGTAAACCTGATTTACGCATCTGTAGCATAAGTCTATCACGTATTACATTCTTATCTCTTGGTGCAATTCTATCCCAAATAGAGATTTGTCTACGCATCTGTATTAACGGTGCTGGTAAAATGTCTACCATATTACGTTGTAACATAAGCATCATATAACTGTAATCACTGTTTTGAAAGTCACGTTTTGCTATTGCTCTAAGGTTACGTTTCAAACGCAATTCTGGAATAGTGATAACAACATCTTGTGCTACACGGTCTTTAAACTTACCTGGCTTCATTATCATTGCAATTATATTATACAAGTCTGGCTGACTGGTTCTAAACCCAGGCCAGTTTTGTAACTTCATTATATCTTCAGCAACACGAGCTGCATAGGCTGGATCACTGTTGGCTAGTATTTGTAATGCCAATAGTTGTTCAAACAACTGCTCACCTAGTTGACTTTGTTTAAGTCCGTTTAACTGTCTTGGTGTTCTGTATGCACGACTCTCTTCTAACCAATTAAAAGCAATCTTGTCTTTCTCTTTGCTTTCATGTAAACCTTTAACACGTGCAATAGCATTCCATCTAGCCGTCACAGTGTCTACCCATTGCCATTCATCACCTGTGAATGCACTTACACCTTTAGAAAATATGTCCCATTCACCTCTGTGTATGTCGTTGTCATCTAAGTGTCTTGATATTTTGTATTCAATATCGTTGTGTGTCATCAAGTAAGAACCTGGCTCTTTTGGATTCCTTTTTGTTGCACCTTCTTTAACAACTGGTATTGGTCTAACACTTTTGCGTGGCATCTCATAACGTCTGCCGATCCTGAAAGGAGAATCTTCTACTGCAAATACTTTGTTTGGAGTTGTAAAGTTATCCTTACGCATTATAGTCTTAGCAATAAGATCCAATTCATCATTTTCTTTATCTAACACAAGTGCAAAAGGCATATTAATATTGGTTTGCAAGTCTTTCATAACTGCTTCACTATCAGGACCCATCTGTGCAATAGGTTTGGCCCAACGTTTGTGTTCTTGTTTAAATAATCTAGTAAGTTCTGCTGGTACAATCTCTTTTCCATTGCGTTCGTCGTTTACTCGATCTAAAAAGTGTCGTGTAAATTCAACATCAATACCAACTTGACCAAATATTCTATCTGCAAACTTTTCTAAGTCTTTAATGTCTACTGCGGTTACTGCCATTAACTTAACTTCTTCTTTATCCATAATACTAAAGCATAGATTGAAATAGCATACACTGTTGCAATTCCAATGTCAACCATATGTTCACGCATGTTATATATAAACTCTATTCCTGCTTGGGCGTCGGTCATTATGCACCACCTGGGTTATTGGCTGCAAAATTAACTCTGGAAAACTTATCTCTATCAACAAACTTTATTCCGTCTCCAACATAACCTTCATGTCCTGGATCACCTTTTATATCGGCCTTTACGTCTGCATCTTGGTTATCAAGTGCTTTTATCAACTGATCTTTGAGCAATGCAATATTTACAAAACTACTAAACAATGCACTAACTGCACCTTTGTTTTCATTCATCCATTCAATAATACGTGGTGCTTGTGTTGGTATCTTTTGTGTTACCCATGGACCAAAGTCCTTAATCATATTAGTAAAGCCACCTTGTCTAACTTTAAAGTTAACATACTGTTTCATTAACTTAGGTGTACTACCAATCTTTCTGCGTGTAAGTTCTTGTGGTGAAAGAAAAGCATCTATTGCTGGAGCATATTCGTTGTATGTGTCTTGTATTTTAATTACAAGACCTTTGTCTAGATCAATAGCACTGCCTGTGTCTTTCATGGTGCTATCTAATACCAGTACTCCAGGAGCTTTGTCTAGCACACGTGATGTAACTGGTCGAACAGTTCCTCCTGGTTTGTCAACCTCTGTGTGTATTGCAAGACCAACTTCGCTGGCTCCAATTTGCTTTCCAAGATCTGTATCTGCACTTACTCTGTATGTTACTTGATTAGGAGTAAACACATATGCATTATTTTCTACAGGAGGTGTTGAGCTGTATAGTAAATCTGCTTGTACAAACCCTCTAAAGTGTTGCGGAATAGTTCTATCCAACAGAGGAAAAAGTTTTCCATACAACTGTATTAAAGGACCATAATCGCCTTTTCTATTACTAAACACTCGTGCCATATCTTTGGCACTTGTTGCCAATCCGTTATAGCCTTTAGCAACAAAGCCACCTTTGTCTGTGAGTATAAACTGTCCTGAATCGTCACGACCAAATACTACAGCAGGTTTACCATCCCATTTGATGGTGTTTGTTTTTGCTGGTTCTTCAGCACTGCGTTTTATTCCATCAAGTGCTTGTTTTATTCCTTTTGAACCAAGATCAAATACCAAATCTTCTGGGTGTTCAATTCTAGCACCTTCTTTAAGATAAGTTTTGTACGGGCCTCTATTGTCAGTTACTACTTCCATTCCTTGATTTACAATTCTATCACGTAGTCTTGCAAGCCAATCGCTACCGCCTTCTTGTATTTGTTCAAATTGAAACCCTTCACGTTCAGCATAGCCACGGAAGTCTTCTAATTTCTTATCACGTTGTGGATCGTTCTGTAATGCACCTAGTATTGCTTCAACACTGAATAAATCTTTTTCAGTTGCATTCTTAGTTAGTATTAGTTTTGCAATTTCTGCAGGCTCATCAGTAATTACTTCATTGCTTGTTCTGCTTACCAAACCTGAATTAGGTGATAACTTGTAACCAGCGGCTTTTGCAATGCTATTCATTAACACATTACGTGTTACACCTTTGTATTCACTGCTTGGATCAGCTCTCATCAAGAACTTTGAAAAGTCTGGCTTTTGTACAAACATAAAATCAGTTTGTATATACCCTTTATCTTCTCTGCCTGTAATTGGTGCTTTAAAGTGTACACTGATACCTGACTTACGTACCCACTGCTTAGGTTCAAAGCCATGTGATGTTGCCCACTTTTCTAGTTTTGCAACCAGCTGGTCTTTAGAAATATCTTTTGTATCTATTGCAAGATCTAAGTCACCTGACGTAGGCTTTTGTCCTGTACTACCAAGCATGTTATCCATTAGAGGTAATCCAGTTAATCTCTCTAACCACTGTACAGTTGGTTTTACATCTGTTTGATTGATACGTGTGGTTTCAATAGCACCGTCAGCATCTTTAAAGATATTACCACCTTCTTTGATATACATTATGTCGCCTGTTGTAAATATGCTATTACTTGTTTTTTAATTGCAGGGTTTGAATTTATTTTTTGTGCTAATGCCATTACTGGATCATCAGTTGCAATTTTTTTAATATCAGGCATCTTCATACCTGCAGTTTGATAACTTTGTTGTAATACCGCTGCATCAACCCCAAAGTTAGTTAAGAACTGTGCTACTTGTATACTGTCAACTGGCTTGCCTGCTTTGGTCCATGCTTTCATAAGTTTGTCAGCAGTGACTTTTGTTGTTATGTTAGTACCAATTTGTTTTGCTTTACCTGCGGCTGCAGTTACGCCTTTTCCTATTTGAGCTTTTGCTCTTTGCAATAGTCCCGGTGCTTCCATAAGTTTGTGACTGTTTAACGCCACTGCAACAAATAACTTTGTAACTCGATCTTCTGATAATACATTTGGATTATTACTGTGTCCACTTTGTGTTAAGCTAGAGGCTTTACGAGCCGCTATTTTTGCGGCACGTGCGGCAGCTTTTGCATCTAAATTCTCTGCGGCGCCATCTACATTTGTTCTAAGCCACTCAGTTGCTTCAGGACTCATTGCTTCTGTGCCTGGAAACTGTTGATTAAATTGTGCAATTTGGTCTGGATCTGTAATTGGAATATTGCCACGTACAACTATACCTTCGCCTGTTCCGCCTGGTGCAACTAGATCTGCTTTTGCTTGCATGTCTGTAACATTTTGATCTACATTGGTCTGTACACTTCCTGCTTGTGCGTTTTGACTAAGGTCTTGTCCGGACCCGCCACTTACTTCATCTGGGTCAACAGGCACATTAACATCAGTTCCGCCAGCAGTAGTATTAACATCTACGCCGCCGCCGCCACCACCTAGTGGTCTTGTATATGTTTTTACAAAGTCGCCTGTTTCGGGATCAGTTGTAATTGTATACTTGGCTGAAACACCTCCTCCAGAGTTTTCAGCGTCAATATAAGTTTTAACCGAACCTTTGCTTAGTCTTCGATCAATTTTATCTCCGTCTTGAATCAACTGCTCTTGTGTTTCAGCAGTCTGTATATCACCTCTACTTGGATTATCAAGTGGTTCAACTTTTGTTTCTACATCAACATCAGTAGTAGTATCAGCGTCAGTGTTAGTAGTATCAACATCCACATTATCGGCTTTTACTTTAAGTGGGTCACCATCTGGTAACGCATCAACATGTGTCTCAAGTTGTGAATTATATTGATCAATTACGTTTTGCGGTATGCCATCTTGATTATCTAAATCTAAAATTGTATTCATTTCATCCGGTGTTAGTGCTTCTCCAGGAACAAAGTCTGCTACAACATCTTCTACACCGCTTGGCAATGCTTGTTGTACTGCTTCGCCACCTTTGATTAGATCACCTAATGTGCTTGCACCAGCTGCTAATGCACCAGTCTTACCTGCACTATATAACGCACTTCTAACATCTTTGCCTTGTAGCAACTGATCAGTAAGTTTAAACAAACCTAATGCAGCCGCACCACCTAAACCTGCTCCACTTACACCAGCGGCAGCTATTAAGGCCGCATATATAAAGCCTTGCATGATAGGATGTTTTTCTGCAAATGCTCTATACTTGGTGATAATTTGCATTACTGCGCCTTGGTCACCTCCGGCACTTGCTTTTAGTTTTTCAGCGGCAACATCATACTTGCTTGCAAAGCCTTCCATTGGTCCAGAGTTATAAATCTTTGCCTTAAGATCATTCCAAGGCTTCATTATTACTTGGTCAACTTTGTCTTTGCCTTGACCGATAGCAGTTCTATTTGCACCACCAGCAGTTGCAGTCTTTTCAATCTCTCCAAATAGTCCTTGTATCTGTTGTGGACTTAGTGCCGCTTCACGTAGGTAAGTTCCAACAGTTTCCCATTGTACATAACTTTTTCTATTGCTATTGTCAAGACTTTCAAGCAGTGCATACCTTGCTTCGATTCTTTTTGCTTCTATCAGTATACTCATGCTAGTGCCTTCTTTAACTTTTCTTTACTGGGTGGATCTAGTTTATCAATTGATGCAGTTGTGCCTTTACCTAATGCTTTATCAATCAGTTTAGCCATGTTTTGCATTTTAGGATCGTTTAAGTCCATTTTTTGTCCAGCAATCTTAGCAGTTTGCACACCTGTCTTTGCTCCAACATCTTGTGCAGTTTTGCTTATTGGCTTGCCAGTTTTATCATCTTTACCATCTTTGTTAGCATCTACTTGTGCTACTGGTGCTTTTTGTCCTGGGACTTTGGTTGCAGTTTGACCTGCTTGTTGCGCCTTCATATTTGCAACGCCTTTATTTGCACCATCTATTTTTGCTTGATCAATGCCTTGTTTCATTGCACTCTGTTTATCTTTTTTCTTTTGATTACGTGCAATGCTTTTATCAACAGCAGTTTTAGCAGTATTAGTAGCAGTTGCTTGTGTGCCTGTAGTTCCTAGTTTCTTTTCTAAGCCTGCTTTTCTTTGTGCTTCTGCATCTGCTTTTTGCAAACCAGCACCTACACCAGTTGGATTTGGGTTAACACCTTTTCTATAATCGTATCCGCTGCCTGCGGCAGTATCGAGTGCAACTTTACCAACATTCTTTGCTAAGTTTTTAAGCACTCCGCCTGCCTTCGACGGTTGTTTTTGTTGCTGAGGGTTTACGTTAGCACCGCCGCCACCAACAGTTTGTTTACCTGCTTGATAACCTTTTTTTACTGCACCACCTAGTCCTGCTACACCACCTGCTACTGCACCAACACTTTTTGCAGCTGATCCGGCCACTCTGCCAATACCTCTACCAAGTTTGTTGATTGCATCAAATTCAGCAAGTAGTTGTGCTTGTAATTGTTGCTCTGTAAGTTTATTTTTCATCTGTGCGTCTCACTGATCTAGAAAATTTACTAGGATCACGAAGTCTAATAGCATTTAACAGTTTGCGATGCAGGTTGTCTGCTTGCTCACTATCATACAACTCTTCAATCTGTTCCATTAGACGTACGGCACTGGCAATAACATTGCTGGCACGACTTTCTACGATATACGAACGTTCTTGTCTCTTACTATAACGTTCAGTGTAAATACCATCTAATTCTTCAAAGATGCTTCGAGTCTTTTTTTGCATGACTTTGTTTGTCCTTTGTAGTATTTATGTATATTTGTACAGTTGTTGGTTTTCTTTTTCCCAAACTGCTTCATCAAATCTTTGTCTTAACCACTTATTTTCTCTATACAAATACGTATTACTTGATTTCCATTTTTTCCAGGAACTATTATTTGTATCAAAAATCTCATGATTCTCATTTATTAAGTCTATTAGTTCTAGAGTTTCACAGTTTGGTTGAGATTTGATTATTCTTGGTATAGCATACTCTTTTGCTAATTCTCTGATTTTGTCAATTGACTCCATTGTATCATTTTCTATCCACTCTGGGTTCATAAACTTTTGACATCTTGCAAATATTATGTATCGGCTTTCTATATTCTCTGTAGTAATTATTAGTTTTTTATTAAAATATCCTAGAGGTATTGTTTCCTCATGTGTCTGATACCAAACATCCGATTGGCAGTGTTTAATATTCTGATCAAAATTCTTAAGGTTTTTGAGTAGTTGGTGTTCTCGTCCACCTACACTGCCTTCTAATCGAGGATTCCAGATAATTTGCTTATTGTTTAAAATGGTAACAACAATACCACCACAAGCAAAATCAGTGGCTATTAAAATATTGGGCAATCTCGCTGAAGGTGTTTTGCCATTTGAGTTCTCGCCATTCATCTAATTTTTCTACCCAATCTATTGCAGTCTTATGTTCTGTATATGGATACTGATCCAACATTATACTTACTGGATGGTTGATACCATATTTGTCTTTTACTTTGTCTCTTAGAAGAGGCGGGGTTTTGTCAATCCCAATGTTTCCGTAACATGGATGGATATTGAAATCACTCTTATCTCCAAAACGATTAGTTGCTATTGTTTGATTATACCATTCTTCTATACGATCATAATAATACACATTAAACGGATTAAGTGTGTGTTCAATTCCAAACATCACATTACCTGGATAAATTTCCTTTGCCTTATTAATGTTTTTGCTGATTGTATTAAACTTTCCTGGCCATCTTAGATATTCAAATTGTTCATCAACTCCATCTATGCTTCCAATAAACTTTATTAATTTAAATCTTTTCCATTGTTCGATAGTAGCCTTTGATGGAAATAGTGTGTAATTACTTGTATATTGTAACACAATATCCTGTGGATTGTCAATCAATTCCAGTATTTTTCTGTGTGTATTATTCATCAATGGTTCGCCGCCACCAAACTTGATGTACTTTAATTTGCTTGTATCTAAACTGTGAAACCATTTTATTAGTTTATTGTCTGCATCTACCCCTTTACGATCAACAAAAGGTCCAGATGCAATACCGTTCCGCACATTCTCGTCATGCCAAAAACTACTGCTATGGCTACCGCAACTTGTACATGCTAAATTACATTGCATAGTAACTGCGATTGTTAGCATTTGTAAACCTTCAACATTATCCATAATATCAAAGCCGGCTTGTCTATAACTAGTTTGTTTTTGTTCTTCTTGGTTTAGACATATACGACAATTAGTTTCAAGGTCACTTGCTATCCATTCTTTTCTAAGTTCAGGTAACGAGTCGAGATCTTGAACAGTATCAGATTTTGTAAAATAGCAACATGGGCTAATAGAGAAATCTGTGCCGTTGTTGTTAATAGCAAATGCACTACTTAGATGTCTACAAAATTCGGTCATCCTTTTTGTTTAATTCCTGCTAACATCTGTTTGAGCTTTGAACTTTGTACATCAGCAGTTATCTTAGGAACATCTTCGGGCATGCTATTTGTTACGTCTTTTTGTACCATTTGACTCTTTGCTTTAATACCTGCGAGTATGCTGCTTGCTGGCGGTTTGTTGTGATCGTTTTCATCTTCATCAACACTGCGTATTCTTAAACTTTCAATATCAAATTCCAAGTCTATCTTCATACCAACACCTGAACTACTTCTAGTCTTCATTGCTTGTATTTGATAACGTCCTCTTTCTCTCATTGCTCTACTTGTAAAAATACCAAACACATTGTCAGCAGTATTAATCTTACTTATACCACCCGAGATGTGCGAATGATCAAACTCTATCTCTTCAACTGCACTTCTGTTCAACTGTGATGCAGTTACAAACAATATATTCAATTCTCTTGACAAGTTACGCAGTTCTTCTGATACGTATTTGTCCTTAACAAACAAATCATTTGGCGACACTTTAGCACTAACTGGCATAAGCAAGTCCAAATAGTCAACCAACATAAAGTCAATTTCTCTTCCTTGTTTGATGCTTAGTTCTTTAACAAATGCTCTTATGTCGTTTACTGTGCTTTGTGCTGGCATGTATTTGATTTGCAATCCGCCTGCTTTCTTGCCCATCATTTTGATTTTCATTTCAACAGTTTCAATATCTTTGAATATCTGCTTGGTGCTGGTGTTTGTCAACATACTATCAATACGCATAGCAGTTAATCCTTCACTCAATTCCAGTGTAATGTATACTCCATTGAGTCCTGCTTCCATCCAATTCACTGCCAAGTTCTGCATAAA
>Ga0308011_10001235_pt1 | contig 11788 bp, 12 predicted proteins | sample Neamet177_FD_203144 | JGI IMG/M metagenome (GOLD analysis project Ga0308011, IMG submission 203144) | Marine microbial communities from water near the shore, Antarctic Ocean - #177 | ecosystem: Environmental > Aquatic > Marine > Unclassified | place: Southern Ocean | collected 2014-07-25
AGAAGAACATGACAAGGCTTCCAAGAAAAAGGGAGGACGAAGTCCAAATGTAAATGTGAGGAGGTAATACTTCCTCACTTTTTTTTTGCCTTATATTTATATAAGAACAATTATATAGAATAACCAAAATGGCTAAAAAAGAAACAATCATTAACGAAGGAGTATCGAACTTCATTTCTGCATTCTTTGATGGAGTTAAGAAAAATACAGCAAACAGATTCTTAGCACAAGCAAAGAAAAAAGGATTACCAAAAGAGGCAATTGAGATAATGAATACTATCAAAGCAGACAAAGATAGATTAGACTATTTACTTAAAAAATATTCAAAGTAATATTTTAGAATAACCCCATGGCAGCAGATAACAAAAAAGCACTAGAAAGTAGAGCTCGATTACTAAAAGAAATCGAAGACAGAAATCTACGCATAGAAAAGACTACAAAAAACACTGCCATAAATCAAGATTTACTTAATCGATATACTGAAAAACAATCAAAACTTCAAACAAAATTAATAGGTGAATTAAAAGAAATAAATAAAAAAAGAATAGAAGGATTATCACAGGCCGAACAATCTATGGGTTCAATGGGTTCTATGTATTCCAATCTTAATTCTTTGGAGCAAACTCGAATTGAAACCGCACTAAACCTTAAGGACATAAACGATAGAGGTAACGATAGTCAGCAAGCGGCCGCAAACGAAATGGCTTCTATTAATCAAAAAATAGCTGGTTTAACTTCTACTGATTTAGCTCAAAAAATAGAACTAACAAACCAATATGACGCTCAAGCTGAGATATTGGGTACGGGTAAAAATATATCTAAAGATATTGTAGATAATCTTAAAAATCAAAATACCCAAGCTAATAATTATGCTTCCATGACCAAGGAATCAAAAGAACTTCTACAAGGTCAACATGATGTACTTGATGGTATTTCAAAAACAATAAATGGTACACTATCTACTGTAAAAACTTTATACGGAAACATAACAGGAGCCGTTGGTGGACTTATCTCAGGACTCGGTGTAGTTGTTGGTAAGATAGGTGAGGCCAATATGGAGTTAGGAACTTCATTTCTCCAAACAGATGGTGTTGCAAGAAAGGCTGGTGTATTATCATTAGTATTTGGTGATGCAGTATCTAATGCAAAAGATTTAAGTGCAGCACTTGGTGATACGAACAAAGCAACGTTTGAATTACAAGCAAGTGTAGGTTTGATGTCTACCAACATGGGTATTAGTGGTGGTGAGGCAACCAAATTAGTAAGTGCATTTTCAATGTTGAATGGAAATTCAACTGATGTGGCATTAGATATGTCAAAAACCTCTCAAGAATTTGCAAAACAAAATGGAATCATTCCAGCCCAATTAATGGGTGATTTGGCAAATTCAACTGAAGAGTTTGCATTATTCGGTAAAGATGGTGGTCAGAACATTCTAAGAGCTGCAGGATATGCGGCGAAATTGGGTGTTAATATGGCTACACTTAGTGGTATATCAGAAGGATTACTTGATTTTGAAACCTCAGTAACAAAAGAATTAGAGTTAGGTGTAATGTTAGGTAAAAACATTAACCTTAACAAAGCAAGAGAACTTGCATATAGTGGTGATATAGAAGGAGCAACAAAAGAAACTCTTAAACAACTTGGTGGTGTAGAAGCATTCAATAAAATGGATTACTTCCAAAAGAAACAAACAGCTGATTTATTAGGTGTATCTGTTGCAGAATTGCAGAAGATGAACACTAAAATGGAAAGTGCTGGTTCATTGGGTGGAGTTATTTCAGAAAGTTTCTCAGTAGCAGGAGAATCTATAAATGCAGGATTAAATAAATACCTTGGAACTTCATTAACAGCATTGGGTGGTATGGTTACCGCTGGTGCACAAGTAGGAGCTAACTTTTCAACCATGGGTATTAGTGTTGGTGGAATTGCAAAATCAATGGGAGGAGCAGTTAAAGGGGCAATTAATTGGGTAAAACAATTGGTACTCGGTAATGCATTAACAAAAGCTCAAAAATCCTTATCAGATAAACAAATAGGAGCAGGGTTTGGTGGTAAAAAAGCCAAAGAGATGTTGGCATCAAAACTATCGGATAGTGTTAAATCAAAAACACCTGATATTACAGATTCAACTACTAGCATATCAAAAGCAAAATCACCAAAGAGTGGTGTTGGAGAATCATTAAAATCATTAGCAGGTGGTTTAAAAGCAATGGGTAATGCAAAAGTTCTCTTCGGAGCACTTAACCTAATACCAGCAGCAATTGGATTTGTAGCAATAATAGCAGGTCTTCCTGGTATGTTAGGAGTTTCACTCTTAGGAGCTGGAGCAGCTGCAGGTTTACTTGCATTGGCTGGAGGTTTAAAAGTAATGGGTAAAACATTAGCAGGAACTGCGGCTCTTAATCTTGCAGCATTAGGATTTATTGCAATGATTCCTGGTTCAATAGGAATGTTAATGTTTGCAGCGGCCGTTCCATTTGCAGTTGCGGGAATATCTGCATTGATACCTGCATTAATTGCATTAGGAACGGCAATGATGTCTGGAGTTGGGGCACTTGGATTAGCCGCATTAATTGCAGCTGGAGTTGGATTGGGTATAAGTTTTGCATTAATAGGAGCAGGAGCAATGATGATGGGTAAAGGAATACAGTTCATTGCCCAAGGATTTTCCGTATTATTACCCGCCTTGGGTACGTTTATGGCAAGTATAACTTTAAAACAAGTAGCACTTGTTGGATTATTTGCATATTCTCTAATCGGATTAGGAGCATCATTAGGAATTTTAGGATTGGCATCAATGATTGCATTACCTTCATTGGCAGGATTATCAGTAGTAATGTTATTATTAGGAGCTGGTTTAAATCTTGTAGGAATGGGACTTCAGATGATTGGAGGAGGAATGGGAAGTGTAGTGACTGTATTAACACAACTTACTCCGTTACTTACTGGAATAGTAGGTGCAGTTGTGGGTGTTGGATTATTATCATTAGCTTTTATGGGATTAGCCGCTTCATTAATGTTCTTAGGAACTGCTGGAATATTCGCGTTACCTGCTTTAATGGGTATTGCCGCCGCATCTGCAGGAATTGCAGTTATAGCTGGAATAATCGGTTTTGGAGGAGGAGAAGAATCATCAGAAACTTCAGCATTAGAAGGAGGTTCAGTAAGTGATTATGAAAAAAATTCACTAATGTACCTAAAAGCAATCGCTGAGAAAAACGTAGATATTTATTTAGATAAAGATAAAATTACCAATTTAATCATGGATAGAGGAGAACGAAGTGCTGTGAATAAATTTTCATTAAATAGAACTTAAACATTATGCCAAGTATAATCGAATTATTTAAAAATAAAGAATTATTATTTCCAGGTGGAAGTTCAGCAGAAGGTTCAGTTAAAAAAGATACTGAAACTTTCATAGAACAAGAAACATCAGGAATTCGTATTAAATCTTTAGTAGATGTAAACAATCCACTTATCTATGGTAATGAGGCAACTCGATTAGTAAACAAATCTACTCCTTCATTGGAAACAATGAAAGAAGGTACATCTGGTACTGAAGGTGGTGGTGGATTGATTGGTAAAGGATTAGATAAACTAACAGGTGGTAAGGTAAAATCACTTGGAGATGTTAGAGATAAAGTAAATTCTAAATTAGGAATACCAACAAACCTAATCCCATCTGCAGTTATTAATAAACTAAAAGACCCAGAAGAAGCAGGATATAAAAAAGACCACAATTCAACTGAACCTATTACTCCAGATTACTTAGGTGCAAATGGAAGTGAACTTGGTAAATTTCTAAAATCTACTGGTGGTGGAAATCCAACTACCATTGGTAAACAAGCACTTGGAAAAGGAATTGGTGTTGCAAAAGATAAATTAAGAGGTGCTTTATTTGGAGAACAAGCAGGACTTGGGCAAGCATTTGGAAAAGATGACTTTGGGGTAGAATTTACTTCTAATAAAAAAGATTCAAACTATACTGCAGTAAATACCTCAAAAACAATAACATCTACTAATACAGTTGCAAAAGATTTAGAAAATACTAAGTTAGATTTAAGAAGAGTTTCACCAATTTATGGTGTAAAGAGAAAAAAACCACGTATTGATAGAGGGGGAACAAATGTAGTTAATAATAGTATATACAGTCCATCTGACCCTGCAACTACTACATTTACAAAAGAAATAGAACCTAAAATAGTTTCAGAGTATGGATTAAGTAGATTAGGAGATAAAATAAACAAAGTTTCTCCAACTGATATATACACACTCGATGATCAAGATGCGTTTCTTCAAGTGCAAGGGAAAGACCCAATAAAAGATTTTATTCCATTATGGTTTAGAAGAGTGGGTTCTGAAAAACCTGTTGTATTTAGAGCAATTATTAGTGGACTAACAGAAACATCTACTCCATCATGGAGTGGAAATAAATTTGTAGGAAATCCATATCAATTTTATATGTATGATGGTGTTGAACGAGGTGTTGCATTTAACGTTAAGATATTTGCAGCCTCACCACTTGAGATGAGTGGAGTATGGGAAAGATTAAAAATACTAACATCATACACATATCCTATTATTAATGGAGGATTAACAAGCCCTCCTATAATAGATTTCAGATTAGGTGATATTTATTCAAACAGAAAAGCTTTTGTTGATTCATTAACTTATACAATACCAGATGAATCAAATTGGGAAACTAATGGTGATATTGGATATTTACCTAAAATGGTAGATGTTGCAATTAGTCTTAAACTTATTGAAACACCTGGTGATGAAGAAAGATTATATGATATGGCAATATCACAACAAGCGGTTGATGCTATAAATGATAAAAGAACCAAAGACCAAGAAACAATTGGCCAAAACGTAAAAACAGGTCCAACTGATGATCTTCCTAAAGCTCCAAAAGAAAGTACTAGAAAAAAGGCATCAGTAAGTATCAATGGTAGTAAATTACAAGGAAAGGCTAAATCAGCATCTGAAAGCTTAAGTGAACAAAAGAAAAAATTAAATATTTTCGGTAAAGAGAAAAAAACAGCCAATCCATCTGATTCAGAAGAAGGTGTTTCAAATACATCAACTCAACAATCTTCTACAGCGGATGCACTTGATGGTAAAACACCATCTACAGCAGTATCAGAAAAGGCAAGCGAAGCTAATATTCAAGATGCACAAGCCGATACGTTTGTAAGTTTAGGAATTATTAAGAAAGATTTCAAAGAAGTAAAAAAATCAGCTATTTCATCTGATTACAGATTGTTGAATGATGAGAATAGTGATTTACCAAATACAATATTCTTTACATGGGATAATGGGGCTTGGGGAAAACAGTATGGTATGATATATCCGGATGGAACTGTAACAAATTTTTATTATGACCCAGCAGAAGAACCATTTAACAGTAATGAGGATGTAATTGATAGTATGCGTAAACCTAAAGGTTAAAATATAATTATGGCAAGTAGATACGAAGATAACGAATTTCAAAAATTAGATGATGGTAGACAGGTCTATCGAACTCGGATATATCCAAATATACCACAATCTGATAGTGATATATATATTGTAACACAACAAGGAGATAGGTTGGATAGTTTAGCACATCAATTTTACTCAGATGTATCATTGTGGTGGATTATAGCAACTGCTAACAATATACATGATGGTTCACTTTCAGTTCCAGATGGAACAACATTGAGAGTACCAGTTAATTATACATCAATAGTAGCAAATTTCACAAAACAGTAAGTTATATGGCATTTCCACAATTAAGTAATATAGATAAGCGTATTTATAATACAATAAACAGTAAGACCAACATTACTGCATCAAACACAATGCCTTGGATTCGTGTAATATCTTGTTTAAAAGATTATTTAGAGATTCAATCTTCAAAAGAAAATGAATCATTTGCTCAACGATATGGTAGTACTGGAAGAAGTGGTAGAATAGGAGTAGAATATAAAACACCTACAACTCCTAAATCACTATACTCTGGTCAGAATGATAGAGGACTTAGACCTTCTCCAACAATAGATTCAATTTCAATATCACAAGGTAATGAGGGTTTAAGTAAAAAATCATCATTTACTATTACTTGTTATACAATTGCACAATGTGAGAGAATAATGGAATATTTCTTAGAACCTGGTAATCATATCTTAGTAGAGTGGGGAGAAAATTCTAGATTAAGTATAAAACAAAAAACTCCCGTAGAAAGATGTGCAATTGCAAAATACAATAATCTAAATCATATCCAGAAAAAAAGAAAAGCATCAAAGGGAACATATGATGCCGTACTTGGTGTTGTAACAGGTGGTAATATGAGTTATGGTAGTAATGAAACATATGAGGTATCTGTTGAATTAACTGCAGTGGGTGAAATACCAGCATACCTTCAAAACCACAAAGGTGGAACTTCTGATGGTAAGATAGAGAAATCAAGTGATAAGTTCGATGAAGAATCTGATGAGTTTGAAGAAGCAACAGTAGGACAAAAATTATTTATGCAAATGTATAATGATTTACCTGCAGCTAAACGAACTGACGAAGTAAAAAAACTCTATACAACACAACCATGGTCTGCTGATGCTATCAACTTTATTAACATGGATAAGGAAACACGAGAACATTTGGTAGAACAATTAAAAGGTGGTGGAACTTTATTTAAAAAAGGTGATCAAGCGAGTGCAATCGAGATAAAATCGGATGTACCAATGTTTTCAGAAAAACGATACATTAGAGCAGCTCTTGCATTCACTATATTGGATATGGATGGTAAAAGCAGTTTAATTCCACAAAATTCATTATGTCCAGGTCAAATAGTTAATGATCCTTCAATCCATTGGCAAAACACAATATGTAGGGGATTTAAAAATATGTTTTCTGCAGATTCGGACTACCTATATATTCCCAATAAACACTCTCCCAATTTCGATTTAGCAGGAGCTTTAGGAACTTCCAAGGAACAAATAAATGAATCTTTACCAGATTTAAGTAAAAGTAATAAAATTCCTGTTACAGGAACATCCCCACAAAGTTATGTGTATCACTTACAAGATGCAGATGCGGGAGGCCTGAAACAAACAGATGATATTCATCCAAAAGATTATGATCCAAATGCTAAAAAAACATCGTATTTTCCAAACAACAAACCTTTAAATAGTGCTGATGCAGCTTCGTATGATTCTTCATATAAACCAATAACGGCACTTGCTGGAGATTGGGGATTCCTTCGAGATTTATATATTAATTTCGATTTTTTCTGTGATACTATTCAGAAAAATGGATTAGTTGCAAAGGATGTATATTATGATTTATTAAATGGAATGACTTCTGCAACAAATTTGTATTGGAATTTCCAAATTCTAATGAGAGGATGGTCACCTACATATTCACCAGGAGGAGAAACTGATGATGATTTGTTTTACAAATATAGAAAAGCTAATGATATAGAACCTAGTCAATGTGGAACGGAACATTTGGAAATTGTAGATTTATCAATGGGTGGTATAATGAAGAAATCAACTGGAGTTGGACTTGCTAGTTTCCAATCAAGAGGAACTAGATCACCATTCCTAACCGCTGGTTTAGACTTTGATATACCTGGTGCAATGAAAAGTCAAGTTATTGCACGAAAATTAAAAAATAAAGATAAAAATGGGAATGCAGAATCCAAAGAAATTGTATTTGATGGTTTGTTTTCCAATGAAGTTGATAAAGTATCTGCCGTTCTAAACGATGTAAATGAACAAATTCAAGCGGATAATGTAGAAGCTGCCAGAGTAGAAGCACAAGAAGAGTTAGATGCGGATAACGCTAAATATTATGGGGTTAAAGGAACAATGAAGGGTATGTGGAATTGGGGTACAAGCTTATTCTCTTCAGAGGAAACACCATCTGAAAAACAGAGTAAGGCAAATTATGAATTTTTTGTAGGTAGTGCAAATATAGTACCATGGTTACAAGATAGAGAAGATCAACGTGATATTTCCTCAAACTGGTCAGCTGACGGTAAGAAAGCATCAATTTCAGAAGTTGCAAAAGTTGGAGGATGGGATGACCCAACTCAATTGAAAAAAATACAACGATTAAATGAAGGAACGTTGGTAAAGAATTCACCTGGAAATAACGGAGTTTCAAATGTTCCATTACTTCCTATTAGATTTAGTTTCACTATACATGGAGTGAGTGGAATTCGAGTTGGTGATACGTTTAGTATTTCGGATTTACCTGCAAAATATAAAAATAAGACATTTCAAGTATCAAACGTAGCACATGAGATTGCACAAAATTTATGGAGTACTAAGATAGAGGGACAAATGAGAAACTTAGAAGTAGGTGAAGGTGTTGGTAATCCTCAGGAATATAATTAATAAGATATGGATATTAAAAGATATAATATTATTAGAAAAGATTCAACCACGATTGACTTCAATGTTACTACTCATATACCTGTAATAACAGAAAAGGATATCAAACGTGGTTATATAACTCGATATTTTATTCAAAAAACAAATGATAAAGGAGCTCCTATATATGAAGTAAATAGATCTACAAATTCATATTATTCATCAAAACCACACTTCATGTCGGTTAAATTACGATGGAGAATAACAGGACCAATGGAAGTACAGTATGATAGTATTGGAACTATAATAGAAAAGCCTGTTTCTGAATCAAATCGTATTTCAATAAAAATGGTAGCATATGAAATACCAAATCTAAAACTATATCTACCCAACTTATTACAATTTTATAAAAAGTAAATAGTTATATATAAACAAATATGTTATGGGAATACTTAGTGATTTAGAAAAACAACAATTACAATTTGACTGGAGATATAAAGGTGTATCTATTTTAAATTTATTATCTGATAATGAGGTAGACTCATTATCTGGTGAATTAGAAAGAATCAGAATCCAAAGACAAAAAAATGATGTAATTGGAGAATGGGGAGAATACGACCCATTCATGTATCCACATAGAGAATCAAAACTACTTACTGAGTTAATGAAACATCCCAAGGTGATTGAATCTTGTGAATTCCTTATGGATTCTAAAGTACTTGGTGTTCAAACATGGGCATACTTTAAACCACCTGGTCAATTAGGTAGAGATCAACATCAAAACATATTTTATACACAATGTAATACAAATGAAATAATTAATGTTTCAATTGCATTAGATAACCACACTCCTTCAAACGGTTCTGTTTGGTATTTAGAAGGTTCTCATAGATTGGGTAAGTTACCAATTGAAGTAGATGAGGAAAGAACTGGTTCAAATCCTAAGAATTGGAGAAATGAGAGAGGTAAGCCATGTGTATTACCTTCAGACCATAATTTTCCCCACATAGAGGGATATCTTAGAAAAGGACAAATTGCATTTTTACATTCAAACGTAGTTCATGGTTCTAATGAAAACACATCTAATCAATTTAGAAAAGCGTTTCTTACTGGATACATTAAAGAAGGAGCAAATTTTGCAAAAGGGCTTCATATGGATAGAAAACCCATCGATGTAGGTTCTGCAAAACTTTCTTAAAAGTAAACTAATTATTTTAATATTTTTTCAAAAATAAGTAAGAAAAAGCTTGTGCGCCTCATATTATTTTCGTATATTTACTATGTAGTTTAGAGAGAGTGAGAGAGTTCTATCCAACTACAATAAACCTTAAAAATAGTAAAATTATGAATTACCTAGTAAACCCTTCAAGTATCGTATCAAGAGCCCTTAGTATCGAAACCTTCAAACAAATGATTAGTGATGAACAAGTTCAATTATCTGAATTGGTTCATACTTCAGTTGAAATAGCTGAACAATGGACTGATGATTGGGATGAAGGACATGGATTTGGTTCTTCTGATGGAACGTATCTTCTAAAAGATTTCATGGATACTATTATAAGTTCTTATACTAAGAGTATCTATAAAAAAAGTGGATATCAAACAGTATTTAATCCTTCTTTAACAGTAGCAAAAATTTCTTAAAAATAAATGAGAAAAAGCTTGTTTAATCCAATAATAAGTCGTATATTACGTATGTAATAGAGAGAGAGATATTACACTAAACCTTAAAAAACATTAAATTATGAGTACTAAAAAATTAAAATTTTCAATCAACAACAACGAGTTCACATTACCCATTAACTCTTACCAAGAATCAAATTGGGGTGGGAGTATTGAAAAATACATCCACATGAGTGCTAAGAATTCAGCAACCGTTATCAAACAATTCGTAAAACAAAATTACCCTTCACTTAAAGTATGGGCAGTTTCAGATTCATATAGTGGAGGTTCTTCTACTAGAATTTATGTATGTAACCAAGATGGTTCAGAAGTTGATGAGAATACCTTCAGTAAAATCAAACAATGGAAACATATCTTACAAGGTGGTAACTTCAACGGTATGGAAGATATCTACGAATACAGAGAAGATAGTTTAACAACTGATAATGGAATGGCTTTAAAATACTTTCCTTCTTATATATTCATCGAGAACAAACCTAAATGGGGAACTGTTGAGTATTGGGTAAATGAATATAACACTTACATGGATAATTTCACAGAAGATAACTATAAAGTTATGAGAACTGCAATTGAAAAAGCTGGTTCATTCTTAGAGTATAACAAAACTTACATGACTCCAAGTGAGTATAAGAAATGTGTAGTAAGATTTTCTGATTGGAATAACCCTTTATAATATAAACCTTAAAACTTAAAAGAAATGGTAGAATTGTACAAAGTAGTAAATGAAACAAATTATGTGGAAGACCACACAACACAACTTAACCATTCAGAAGCAGTTGAACTTGTAACTGAGTTGGAAGAGTGTTTTCCAGATGAACAGTATTCTATTCATCCTGATGAGTATGTAGAACCAAAGGAAACGAAGTTCTATAATAGTAATCAAGCAGATGGATGGGAAGATTTACATCATGGATATGATTATTAAAAATAAATAAAATATTAAACCTTAAAACTTAAAAATATGAAGTGTACAATTAAAGTAATGGCTCAGTATCACGAAAACTATTCAGATACAAATACTCCTTATTGGAAACCAAAAGGTGGACAGGAGTTTCAAATCGTAATGGATTCGGATATAGTAATGTATTCAAATGATTTAGTAAAACATCTAACGGATGTAGTATCATCTCAATCTGATGAACATAATAAGTATTCTTATTTAGAACACGATGTTGAGTTTATTAAACCAGTAGTATTGGATAGTGAAGTATTATTGGAAAAGATTAGAAAGGAAGCGGCATGAGAATAGATTATAATATTTTAAAAACCATAGAAGAGTGGTATGATTCAGCTGATTTTGAAATCGGTTCAGATGGTGTAGTAAAAGATGGAAGAGATGATTATAAATTTGTTGAACCTCATATGACATTAAGATTTGGATATTGGAGCAAAGTAGATTTGGATGAATTAACACAAATAATACCTTTTCGTTTTGAAGTTATAGAAAATGAAGTAGATGATGATGAATTTGGATATCCACTTTACAATTATTTAATTAAATCCAAATAAGTTATGAAAGAAAAAAGATACGTGGTAACAGTAGATATGTACGTTTATGGTGAGGATGATTACATGGCTCGTAAAAATACACATAAAATGATTGATATACTCGATTATAATTACCCAAACGCCAGACCAAATGTAACAGAATTGGGTGAACAACCATTTGCAACTATGAGTTATAGAAAATTAGATGACCATAGTAAACCAATCCCCAACCAAACAAAAGATGAACCTTTACCTTT
>Ga0308011_10001239_pt1 | contig 11764 bp, 18 predicted proteins | sample Neamet177_FD_203144 | JGI IMG/M metagenome (GOLD analysis project Ga0308011, IMG submission 203144) | Marine microbial communities from water near the shore, Antarctic Ocean - #177 | ecosystem: Environmental > Aquatic > Marine > Unclassified | place: Southern Ocean | collected 2014-07-25
GACCGTCACCCATAAAGAACTGGTAGTACAACTCATCCTTCGTGAGCTTCTTGATAGCTGCAATGACTTGAGCATTAGCACCTTTCTCCTCAATCAAGTCCCTGCGTGTCAGGTTGTCATTACATTCGTAAGACACAAGACCTAACAGAGAGCGTAACTTAGTCTCCTCAACGTGCATTGCAGCGATTGGTACGCCCTTCGAGATCATGTTGTACTCAAGGTATCGCATGACCTCAGTCTTACCAATTCCTGTCGGTGCCTTAATCACTGTGAAGTGACCCTGCATCAGCCCTAGTATCTTAGCGTCTAGCTCTTGGATACCTGTAGGCACATACTCATGCTCTGGTGCATCCTGATACAGCGACAAGAAATCTTCTGTAGTGTTCATCACGTTCTCTGGCGTGTACTTACTAGCTGCCCACCATGCGCTCTTGAACTCTGCACCCTTGCCATTCTTTAGGAAGTCGTTGGCATCTTTGTACGGGTGGTGATTGACACGGTAGACCTTGTTGGGGAACAGCTTAGAAATCTTATCCGCTAAGGCATTACCAGCATCGTCTGTGTCTACTGACAGTACGATCTTCTGGAAACTATCTAGCCACTCCTTGCAGTTCTCCCAGAGCTTCTTAGAGGGCGTAGCAGACGGTAACGACACAACAGGGTTAGTGTAGCTGCTCTTTAGTATCTGAGCCACTGAGAGAGCGTCTAGCTCCCCCTCTGTGATCGTTACCATCTTAGAGCTACCAGCAGTGAACAGGTTCATACCGAACAGTTCATCACCCTTGAACCCTGACTTAGCGTAGAAGCCTTTCTCCTTGAGGTTCCTTACCTTAATTCCGCCGCTGGGGTACACGTACTCTTGACGATCACCGTAGGTCAGAACTCCGTAGTCCTCCATTGTGCGGCTCTGGATGCCTCGCATGGTTTCATACTTTCCATCGCTGGGGGTCTCGATCAGCTTTGGTGTGAATGTCATCTTATTATCTCCTTTTGTAGGGTACTTCTCATCCGCCCAATCGAAGGTCTTTCGACTGGATGGATAACCTTGTCCACAAGCGTGGCACTTTCCGAAGCCTTCGTCGTTATAACTAAAGGCGTCAGAAGAGCCACACGTTTCATAGGGACACTCTTGGTGGGCATGTTCAGCCATGTGGCTCTCCTTTGTTTATTTTATTACTTAGTAGGCAGTTCTTCTACGTAATGGTCTGGGGCGACAAGATCACCTTCATCCACAGACAGAGCGCCCTTAAGGTAAAGCTGCGCGGTGGTTTGAAATACAAACTGCTTCTTCTGCAAAGCCGCCGCCATGCTTACACGTTTATTCCAAGCAGCAAATGTTGACTCTGGGAAGTTATTTACTGCCCAATAGAATGGTACATAAGCATCCACTTCACTACAGTACGTGGGGGAGTTTAGCTCTTGGACGACATCATCTTTTGCAAAGGCTTGGCTCCGCAGTTGTGTAGCCTTTGTGCTGCTAAGGCTTCTTGCACCAGCTTCTACTGCATCTCTCGGAGTCTTACGATCCCCGTAAAACTTAAATACTGAACGCTCACGCATTTTTTCAATCGCGAAGTCGAATAGGCTCTGTTGATTTGTCATTGTAGGTTCCTTTAGTTTAGTTGCTGTTTAGTGGTTTCGGTAGGTAGGTCTTCACAAAGTTCACTCAAGATGTCTGCCATCTTATGAAGTGCTTCAAGCTTTAGTCCAAGAGGGTCTGGATACATGAAAGATACAAGTTCCCTCTTGATGTCTCTTTCGTCAAACTTTGTACATAATGTCTCCATAAGTCCAACAAAAGCTGGCCCAACATTACGTATGTCAGTTTCTTTCTTGCTTCTAGCTATGGCATTAAGGTCAACCACAGGGGGGGCGACAGTATTCCTAATAGCCTCCTTTTGTCTTTGCCGTCTTTCCTTTACGACCTTCTTAGCCTCTTTGTAGCCTTCTGGTGTTGTAGATTTGGCTGCTAGTTCGGGGTCTGCCATGATCTCCTTTCGGTCTTTCTCCCATCGGTTAACTGTCCTGTGTCCTACCCCAAGGGCATCAGCGTGTTCTGCTTGAGTTGGAGTGCTTGCGCCATCTGGCGTATGCTGATTATCCGCCCTAGTCCTTACCCCAAGAGCATCGGCACGTTGAGCGTAGAAGAAATTAATATCTTCATCACCCCAATGACCACGATCTAACTGTTCCTTGGTAACCTCTATGACAGCTTCCTTACGGGTGCCTTGGAACTCAGTAAAGATTGGGTCAACACCAGCCTTAATTGCAGCTTCATATCTGTGACGACCATCAAGGATTTTACCCTCGTAGATACGTATGGGATGGTTTCTGTCAAACCCGCCATCTTCCATATTCTTGGCTATCTTACCTACAGTGCTTTCTATGAATGGTGACCACAAGCAAATCTCATGGTACTCCCACTCTGGTTTATCTGGCGACATACTTTCCAACCATTCATTATCATCCATAACCTTATCCTTTAGTTATTACTTGTTGTTGTTAATACCTAAGATAACTTAAGTAGTAACTTGTGTAAGAAAACTTACAAGGTACATCTTACTATATAGACCCAAACTCAATTCTCGCAAGTCACGAATTGTTACACTTTAGACATTTTATACAGTGCTTCCTCTTCTAAGACGGATACATACTGACGACTAAACCCATAAAACTCTGCCACTTCCTCCTGCGTTTGACCATTAAAGTATCGCATGTTAATCACCTGCTTTTCTTTGTCGTTTAACTTCTTAAACCCCTTTTCTATGTAGTCCTTTCGTTCATAACTTGCTGTACAGTCCTCCACCGTACCCATGAACTCCTCATCAAACTCCACTGTTGTAGACTTAAGAGCTACATCAAGAACCCTCTTGCCCTCTTCCGAGTAGTTCTGACCTGTGTAATCATTACCCAATGCCACCTCTGTAGCTGACCTAGACGAAGGGATAGTAACAGCCTTTGTCTTGACGTTGATGTAGTCATACATGGCCTTGTTAGCTCTTCGGTACAGACTGGCTGGATATTCGTCAGGGGTAGTCTCTAGCCGCTCATACACAGCCAGAACACCCTCTGACACCAGATCGTCATTCATGTGGGGCCGTCTGTACTTACGTGCCAACTTCTCGCACATAGTTACGATTTCGTCTGTGGTTAACTTTACTTGCGTCTTTTCCATATTACTCTGCCTCGGTGTTGATTACGAATACTGGTGTTATCGGCTGCAACTCTCGTAGCTTCGCTGCACCATCCTTGGCCTGCTGATACGTCATCAGTGGTAGCTTTAGGTTGACCACTGTACCGTTAGAGGTCTCTGTAGATATTGCGTAGGTCTTCATTAGTATTTCTCCATCAATGCTGCCCAAGAAACTGGAAATAGCTCTTCCATCGCCCAGTAGATTTGCCATGCTACGTCTTGTGTCTCGACCTGTGTGTCAGTGGCACACCGTAGCTTACACATGCTGGCGAAGGCATCTAGGCTACCAGACCAATGCCATTCTGTGAAGGTATTCTGAGGCAGTACCATCCGAGCCTGCTCCTCACACACACCCTGAGCTAGTAAGTCCTCGTACAGCATCCCTACTAGGCTCTGAGTGGTCTTGATGTTGACGTCAGCCACTACCCCTGCTGAACCCTGCTTTTTGTCCTGTGCTTGGCCTCTCCACACATCAGGCTCGTAGAACTCTGGTGGGGTACTCACGTACCTCCGTGATACCTCATTCCAGCGTAGAAACTTATGCTTCACTAGCTGACGTGCTACAAATATGGGTGCCTTGACGTGAAAGGATGCAAAGGCATGGCCGAAGGGTGACAGGTGCTTATGCTTGGCAAGGTACTTGATGAGCTTGGTGTCACCTGCGGTCATCTCAGTATGGTGCTTGTTGAATGATGTCCGCGCTGCATTTACGGCAGATAGGTCACTGCCCATATGATCGACGTACTTTGCTTTAATCTGTGTCATTAGTGTCTCACCATTTTCTTTCTGGGTTTCAGTCGTACCTTTTTTCCGATTGGTACGTAGGCTATTCGCCTATCTAAAAAAGAGATGCTTAGGGCAAAGTTTAGGTTTATTCTGCTCTGCCCTAGATTTTTAAAGGGTGCTTTACTCATCAGAACGGCACCTCTCCGTTTGCGTCTCTGGGGTCATTAAAGTAACTCTTAACGAGCATGTCTGGGTAGATGTGCTTAGTGTCAGCGACAGCCTGTAGTTCTCCTAGCATAGTTGCTGGTAGAACACCCATGTCTCGTAGTTGCATCTCAAATTCTAGTGTCATCGTCTTATCTCCCTGCGGGTGCTGTGTAGAATACGTGGTCACCTATGCGACCATCTAAGTGGTAGTGTTTTCGCCAGTATGGCTTAACATAAATAGCGTGGTAGTGATTCGATGTCAACCCCAGTCTTTCTCCTTTGATGTACGAATTAGCTATTTCCTCAGCGATAACAATGGCTTGGCTGTCGAACATATTTCCATCGTACCCCTTATAGTCATCACTGAGGCCATCATGCGAAAAGCTAAACTGCTTAGGCTGGTAGACTACCCCACAGATAGTATCGGGCCAGCGGGGTGATTCTACCCTAGTCATTACGACCTCCGCAACGGCACGCTGCCCATCGTGGGGCTGATCCCGCGCCTCGAAGAAGATGGCGGCTGCGAGACACATAAGTTGGTTCATCATTTGTCATTCTCCCGTAGCCACTTCTTGATGTCTGCTGCTACCCATGACGGTGCATCGTCTTCCCAATAGTTAATCATCATCACTATGTGTCAACCTTTGTTTTCTTGAGTTCAGATCGGTAAGCAGACATAGCATCAACATAATCAACCTGAGCGGACATAGCAACATCGTAATCATAACTACAAGCGTCACCATCACGTATGCCGAAATCCCAAGTATCAAAAGCAGCTTCACGGGCCTCATAAGCATCATAAGCAGCAGCTTCTAGTTCTTCTAACGTACTCATGTGATGTTTACCACCTTATTAGCATAGAAACTCTTCCAACTCTTAGACGCTAGTTCGTATATAGCCACTTGGCCACGTGCTTTCATTGCTAGGCCCTGCTTTACCCCTAGTTCACTGCCTACCATGTTAGAGGTAGTCTTGAGTAGGCCATTGATGACCCGTATGGTCCCATCTAGCTTGATGAAGGACACTGTGGTGATCTTTGTACCCTTACCTGCGATCATGCACTTAACTTGCTCTGTGGTCATTGTGTTCGTTGTCATTGGTGTATTCCTTAATTGATTGCTTCTAGTAACTACATTAGGGGATTCGGTATGGGTAGTCAAGTGTTAATTTACCCTTGTTCGTACTTAGCGTTCTTTAACAATGCGATTGAACCCTCTTCCATGCGTCCCTCCTCAACTAGCTCCTCAGCCTTAGCTATAATCTCGTCTGTAATAGCTATGTCTACTCCCAGTGACCTCCAGAAGCCTATACTGTGTCCTATGCTAACTCCAGATACGTTAAGCTCCTTCATTAGGTTGTGTACACTGTTCCCACTCAAGTTAACGGAGAAATCCCTGTTAGTTATCTCTACACTAAAGGTGTTGTAGTCTAAATATCTCTTAGGTGTTGACCTAGATGTAAACTCATTCCCCTCGTTGGGTCTTTCAGTCATACTCAGGTTAAACAAGCAGGGGTGTTCTATGGCCTCCTGTAGCATGACCTTAGTGCTTCCATGTGTGAACTTACGGCTGTGGTCCAGTCTTACGCTAACAGTCATTAGATTGCCTCCTTAATTTCTACTGCGGGGCTACTGTGGTAACATACTATATAGAAACGTGAGAAAATAAAGTTATCAGCTACATAATCCACGATAGCCCATAGCTCTGCTGCTTCACGGGTGTTAGCGTCCCAGTCCCATACACAGGGGATACCTGAGATAACTACATCCTCTATATTTCCACTGATGTGCGTCAGTTCTACCTGTGCCTTGATAATGTGGTTACTCTTGCATTTAGTGGCCATTAGATTGCCTCCTCTGATTTCTTTAGGGCTTTATAGGCATCAGAAGCGGCATCATAATCAGCCTCAGCATCACGTTGCAAGACACAAGCAGCATCAGAGGCATCATCCGCAACAACAACAAAAGCGTCATAAGAAACCTCAGCAGCAGCATCAAGCGCGGCTTTAAGTTCTTCCAGTTTACTCATTAGATTGCCTCCCCGATCAAACGCCAGTGCTTCCATACGCCGTCTACCTCAGATAATACATAAGTATCCTTCTGTAGGGTCAGAAGGAAATTCTCAGCGTCGGACTTCATTAGGAAAGCTCCTACTACTGTTATGTCACGACTAAGAGTTTTTGCTGGGTCGGCGTGTACTACAAATAACATTTGTGTATTCCTTTGTTGATTGCTTCTGATTCTCTTATGCCATTTTCCACTGGTACGGTCAAGTCCCCCAAGCATCTTCACCCTGTTCCTCAAGAGCTTTACTAACAATGAAAGATCGCTCCAGCATGATCTCGTAGCCCATCAGCGGGCCTTCTAAGATAAGGCAAGGGATTTCGTCGTGGCTATATGGGTGCGACAGATCGCACTCTACTTCTGTGGCGTCTGAACCCACTGTGATGTAAACTCGCTGGTCTTCGATGTACTGGGAGATCATTGTGTATTCCTTGTTGATTGCTTCTAGTAGAGATTACGTAATTCCCACGGTACAGTCAATGGCTAATTTTCACGGTGGGGTCTACGATTTCGCTGGTGGGGTCACGACAAAATCTTGCCAGTCGTCTCTAATTCCCTCGGAGGGGGTCATCACTCTAATTCCCCTGTAGGGGGTCATCACTCTAATTCCCCTGTAGGGGGTCATCACTCTAATTCCCCTGTAGGGGGTCATCACTCTAATTCCCCTGTAGGGGGTCATCACTTTTGGTCCCGTGAATCGGGTGGTGGTGATCAGGTGGTGATCAGGTGGTGATCAGGTGGTGATCAGGTGGTGATCAGATATCAAATGCCCCCGTTAACCCTTGCAGCTTCACGGGTGAAGGTTTGCCGCGATACCATTCAATCAATTCAAGATCGGCTGCCAAGTCTTGGGGGTCGCTATAGCGCCAAGGGAAAGCGCAGCCCTGATCAGAACGCAATTCCGCATAGCGTACGTGATCAGATATTGTCCCCTTGATTAAAGGTTCGTTGTCCATCTCCTCGTTTATTTGATCAAGGTTGTCCCAAGCTAAGTCACCGTCCTCAGGGTTTGGGGCGTCGCATAAGCTGCCATCCGCTTGCATCCAAAACGGCCATCCGTCCCCCGCCATCAGATATAGCGGCTTAAATTTGTATGTTAGTTTTGTCATAGTGTTGTCCTTTGAAGATCATGCGTGATTACATGCAAAAACCCGCTGCAATCAAGCAACGGGTTCAAAATGTAATCTAGTGGTTAATCTTCAAAGTGATCAGCAATCAGCGCGTTGAAGGCTTCAACATGCAACACGGCAAACCAAGCGGCGTCAGTTGATTTATACGCAAGAGTCCCCTGAATATGGCAATCGCAAGACTCCGAGATACGGTCCAAGCCTTGGGCAAGGTCCAAATACTGCAAATCAATCTCGATTTCGCCAATTGGGTATCCATCAAGGACAATGCCCCCTTCATAAGGTCCAAACATATGACCTGCGCACATCAGAAAAGCATCAAGGGCCAATTCGGACAAGTTGTCATGATCAAGTTGTTTCCAACGCGAGTCTACACCGTGGACTTCCCACGTTGGCTTATGTGAAGCGGGGTCAAAATGATCATCCACGGCGTGATCACGTATTTCCTCATTTAAGGCTTGAACAAGGTCGCGTGTTTTCTGATCAGTCCAAGACTCGCTTGGCATATGCGCGTAATTGTCACCCGCATCCTGATGCTTTTCTTCATATTCTGCTTGATCCGCGACGAAATCATTCACAAGTGAAATTGCCGCTTCATCATTAGCTTCCGCTATATCAAACAAGGTTGTCAGGGATTCATTCACGCGGGCCATGATTTCGCTATAGGCGATCAGGGAAGCCATTGAGTCATAAGTTGAACCCTCGGGGAATCCGCCCATATCTTCAATGGATTGTTCACCCTGATCAGTGTTGCAAGCCGCGCAAAGTTTGTGCGCCTTATGGTGATATATAACCCATTCGGACCCGTCGACGGGTTGCCAAGCTATGTCAAAGGCTTCGTCGCGATCAAGACAATGATCAGCGAAAATATCAACGGCGATTTCGGTTGCGTATGCGTCAAGGTTGTAGTCGGATGCGGTTTTCATGGTTGTATTCCTTAGATTGATCAGTTGTTGAAAGAATGATGATAGCCGAAGTCAGCGAACCCGAACGAGACGCCATCAGCGGTTGGAAAAGCCCACGCAAATTGGCCGAGGGTATAAGCGATGATGGCGGTGATGATCAGGTTTTTCATATCAAGAGTCCTTTAATAGGGCGTGGGTGTAAGCGTTATCAGTACAATCCGCGACGATTTCATCAGGACAACCTTCATACTCAAAGACAAACAAGATCACGCCAAGGCACGTTCCCGTTGTGTTATTGTAAAAGCGAACGGTTGTTTCATCACATGCCATTATTTCGCTGATCAGGTTACGTTCTAATTGTGACTCGTTATCAGAACCCGCGACCGTGATCAGGGTGAATCGATCTTGTTTTGCGCGTCGGATGATCTTGCGGACGGCGGCTTTAACTTGTGTTTCGTTTAACATTGTAAGTCCTCTCAGAGTGAAACGGCCATAGCTGCCGCATGATGTCCCCCAATTATATCAACGATTCCGTGGATGGCAAGCGCCTTATTACATAATGATCAGGGGCGATGATCAGGGTGATCAGGGGCAACGGTTTTGTCGCATGATCAAGGACTAGCAAGGCGCGTTACGTAACCCTAAGACAAGTTAGTCGGCTACCCTAGGGCGGCGGCCTTTCTTGCGTTGTAACAGGCGCATAGCATTAATTGAACGGGTGTTCATTTCTTGCGCAGTCCAACAATGGCATAACGAATCGGCTTGGGTGGTGTAGGCGATTCCCTCATCCTCGCGCCTGATTTTATTACGAGAGTCAAGGGCATCATCACGAATTGTTACAGAAGTGTAACGAATCATCACAATGTCATGTCAAGGGGTTTACTTTCGTGGAACCCCTATTTTATACGCGAGCGAATCGGTGGCGGCCGTTAGCACACCCAATATCCAAAACAAAGATTTACTTTCAGTGTAACATAAATAACACACTGCCCCCGTTACAGCCAATGAAAAGCCAATGTCAACCCTAAATAATACAAAAAAAGAATCGTGGGATTACAACGACATACACGATAGTTGCAAATAAAGTAAACTTTCTACTTGCGGAAATTCGATTTGGGTCTATATAGTATAGTATAAGCACTACTTAAGTTATCATAAGAATATTAACACCAACCAGTTATAAGACTTAAGAGTAACTTAAGTTAGCTAATAGATTATTACTTATTGTCGTTATAACCTTGAGGCATTAACTCAGGTATAACACAGTGATCCCCCCAAGTGCAACCAAGATGAACCTTGACAACACAAACATATGTAAGACGTGATCTTGCTGATGTCTTGGGGGGAATATTTATTACCTTCTTAAGACTATCATTTAGATTGTCGTTAATGGAGCTATTACACCATTTGGTGTATTTCCAAAGTTCAGCATACGCCAGATGGCGCAAGCACTCCAACTATAGAAAGATTGTCGTCATGCTTGAGAAGCTACCCTATAGCAAGCTCGTTGAGAAAGCTGTCATTGAGATGATACAGGGTGGAGTCCCCATCCGTCAGATCATTACATCTATCCAGCACTTGAATGATGCTCCTCGTAGTCTGTCTACTCTGTATAAGCACTATGGCCCAGCAATGGAAGCTGAACGTACTCGCATCAATGGTGCTGTAGGTAAACGTGTGATTGACCAAGCCTTGTATGGTGATGTACAGGATGGCATTACTTGGAAGAGCCAAGAGTTATTCCTACGCTCTAAAGGTGGTTGGTCGCCCCAGAACACAACCAATGAAGTTGACCAAGAGGTTGATCCTGAACTTGATGTCTCAGCAGCAGATCAACTAATGAATATGCTAGGATTCGATACTGATGAACCCGACGAAAAGAATAACGGCTGAGGCACTCCGACAGCTACCTCCAGCTAAAGTCAAAGAGCTGTTCACTCAGCTAGGACCAGCTAAGGTAGACGAGCTACAACATGATTGGTCGTTCTGGGGTAGAGACGCACAGTTTCCCCCTGCTGACAATGACTGGAACACTTGGCTAATCAATGCTGGTCGTGGCTTTGGTAAGACTAGGTGTGGTGCTGAGTGGGTACGTGAGCAGGTTAAGCTAGGACACAAGAGAATAGCATGTGTAGCTTCTACTAACTCAGACATCGAACGAGTTATGGTGAAGGGCGAGAGTGGTTTCCTCTCAGTCTGCTGGAAGCACGATAAGGACAACAAGGGCAAGCACATGGGCTTTCCTGAGTGGTCACCTACTAAGCGGTCCCTTACGTGGGCTAATGGAGCTAAGGTTGAGTTTTACTCAGCAGAAGAGCCAGAGCGACTACGTGGACCTCAGTTCTCCGCTGCATGGTGTGATGAGCTTGCTGCATGGAATAAAGACATAGATACGTGGCAAATGCTACAGTTCTGCCTACGTTTAGGCAAGCACCCTCGTGTGTGCGTAACTACAACTCCCAAGCCAACTAAGCTAATGCGTGAGTTACTTAAGAACCCTAAGACTATAGTCACATCAGGTTCTACCTTTGATAATGCTGCTAACCTAGCTGATACCTACCTTGTTGCTGTTAAAGAGCAGTACGAGGGAACACGGATTGGTAGACAGGAGCTTTATGCTGAGGTACTAGAAGAAGCAGAAGGCGCTCTCTGGTCTACTGATATGCTAGATGCAGCATCAGTTAAGCATGATGACGTACCTGACCTTACTCGTATTGTCGTTGCTCTTGACCCTGCTGTTACAGCTAATGCTGAGAGTGACATGACTGGTATTGTCGTTGCAGGTATTGACATCAACGGTATTGCTTATGTGCTTGGAGACTACACAGACAAGCTATCCCCACAGGGATGGGCAGCTAAGGCTGTTAAACTATATCACCACTACCAAGCTGACCGTATCGTAGCCGAGGTCAATCAGGGTGGAGACATGGTTAAGACTACTGTTCATGGTGAAGACGATAGTGTGTCCTACAAGGCTGTAAGAGCCTCTCGTGGGAAGTACGCTAGAGCAGAGCCAGTATCAGCACTATACGAGCGGGGACTTGTTAAGCACGTCTCTAATCCTCCTGATGGTGCTTCACTCAATGAACTAGAGACACAGATGCGAACATGGGAGCCTTTAGGTCGAATAGGCTCTCCTGATAGACTTGATGCAATGGTATGGGCAATCACAGACCTTTCTTTAAATGGCTACGCTAAACCACAATTGACCCTCGCTTATTCAAGTGCTAAGGGCTTATCGAAGTAGAAGGCAGTAGTCTAATGAAGAAGCTCTCAGAGAGTAAAGCGAAACAAACTTTAGGTATAGCTGGTGAGAACACCAAGACAGGACAAATCCGTGCGGATGAGTTCCTACCTGAGTTGCGTGGCCAGAAGGCTATTAAGACGTATCGCCAGATGAGAGACAACGATGCTACCATTGGTGCTGTTATGTACAGTGTGGAGCAAATTCTTCGTGATGTAGAGATTAAGGTCAAACCAGCGGATGATAGCGAAGAAGCTAAGTCCGAAGCTGATTTCGTTAAGTCTGTCCTAGATGACATGG
>Ga0308011_10001245_pt1 | contig 11746 bp, 12 predicted proteins | sample Neamet177_FD_203144 | JGI IMG/M metagenome (GOLD analysis project Ga0308011, IMG submission 203144) | Marine microbial communities from water near the shore, Antarctic Ocean - #177 | ecosystem: Environmental > Aquatic > Marine > Unclassified | place: Southern Ocean | collected 2014-07-25
TCTGTTCTTCTTCTCTCCCCTCCTGAAAGCAAGCCACCCATATTCTTGCGCACATGTTGCAAGCTAAATTCTTCTAACAAAGATTCACACTTTGCAAGCTGTTCCTTTTTTGTAAGCTTTGTCATTTCCAAAACAGCTAAAATATTATCCTCAACCGTCATTTTACGAAAAACTGAAGCTTCCTGAGCCAAGTACCCAAGCCCCAATTGTGCTCGCTTGTACATAGGTAATTTCGTTATATTTATATCGTCCAAATACACATCACCACTATAAGGTTTTACCAAGCCAACCATCATGTAGAATGAGGTAGTTTTACCAGCACCATTAGGCCCTAACAAACCAACAATCTCACCTTGTTTTACTTCAACAGAAACGCCCTTAACCACTGCACGCTTTCCATAGTATTTTATAATATTATCTGCTCTTAAAATCATGCTGTATCCTTTTCTTGGTTTTTAATTACTCTTGCTGAAATCTTAATACTCAGTTCATACAATATCAGTAACGGAAAAGAAACTAAAATCTGAGATGTAATATCAGGAGGTGTAATTATAGCCGATAAAATAAGGGTAACCACCATGGCATGTTTACGGTAGATGCGCATAAAGTCAGGTGTCAATAAACCAATTTTAGTTAAGAAGTATACCAAAATTGGCAATTCAAAAATGATAGCATTAGCTAAACAAACGGTAGTTACTGTAGATATAAAAGAGGTTAGCCCAATCTGATTAGCAACCGAGCTACTTACTTGGTACGAACCTAAAAAATTAACTGAAAGAGGAGCTACAACATAATACCCAAATAGAATCCCGGACATAAATAAGAGTGAACTAAAAAATACAATTCCTTTCGCCATCTTAGTTTCGCTATCGTGTAAAGCAGGCCTTAAAAACCTCCAGAATTCCCAAAAAACATAAGGAAAGGCAACTATGAAACCTGCAAAAATAGAAGTAGTAATATGAGTAGAAAACTGCCCACTCATGCTTATATTCATCAAAATAAAAGGAGATTCAGTCAAACACAAAGCATCTTGCATTCCTAAAAACCTAGAGACACTGCACAAAGCTCTGTAAGTAGGGAAGTCAGGTTGTTTGGGTCCTAAAAGGATAACATCAAAAACAATTTCTTTATAAATAAATGCAATAAAAGCAAAGAACATAATCGCTCCTGCCGAACGAATTAAATGCCACCTGAAAATTTCCAAATGGTCTAAAAAAGACATTTCTTCTTCTGGCTCCTCCATTAAACTACACCTTCTTTAATTATTTCATGAATATGAATAATACCTTGGTATTCTTCTCCATCCATAACTACTAACTGACTAATATTATTTTGTTCCATCATTTGCAAAGCATCATAAGCCAAGGCTTGTTTATCCATATTTTTTGGTGCTTCACACATTATATCTTTAGCTTTAAGGTTTCCGAAATTAGATTGTTTTTCCAACATTCTTCTTAAATCACCATCTGTAATAATTCCTTGCAATTCTCCTTCATACATTACAGCAGTTGCACCTACTCTTTTCTTTGAAATCTCCATTATCACCTCATTTATTGTTGCGTCACTACTCACTTGAGGACTACTATTTTCATGCAGAATATCTACTAATTTTAAATACAAGCGTTTCCCTAAAGTTCCCCCAGGATGAAAACGAGCAAAATCTTTATCTGTAAAATTCTTACAGGCCAATAAAGTAACTGCCAAAGCATCACCCATTACTAGTTGTGCAGTAGTGGAAGAGGTTGGCGCTAGATTATTTGGACACGCTTCTTTCTCAACACTTACATCCAATGCAAAATGAGATTCCTTTGCTAAAAACGAATCCATATTACCTGTAAGCCCGACTAAAGTGTTTCCCATATTCTTAATAAAAGGCAAAAGCGCTTTAATTTCAGGAGTGTTTCCACTCTTTGAAATACAAATAACAACATCCTCTTTTTGGATATTTCCTAAATCGCCATGTATGGCGTCAGCAGCATGTAAAAACACAGCTGGCTGCCCAGTAGAATTAAAGGTAGCAACCATCTTATTTGCAATATTGGCACTTTTACCAATTCCAGCCACAATTAATCGACCTTTGGCATTCATAATTAATTCAATAACAGCAACAAAATCATCATTGATGCTATTTTCTAAATTTTGAATTGCTTTTGCTTCTAGGGCAATAGTTTCTTTTGCAATGTTTTTTATTTCAGTAACAGATTTCATAAAAATAAAGTAGTATATTCGTTCTCAAAAACAAGAACAAAAGTATTACTTTTATATTAAGTATGAGCATTTCTAAAGAAACACTAAACAAAAACCTAAAAAGCATATTTGGTTTCAATAGCTTCAGAGCTGACCAAGAGGATATAATCCTCAATTTGCTAGCAGGAAAAGATAGTATGGTAATAATGCCAACAGGTGGTGGAAAGTCCATGTGTTATCAGTTACCAGCATTAATTTCGGAAGGTTGTGCAATTGTGGTTTCGCCACTAATTGCCCTAATGAAAAACCAAGTAGATGTACTAAGGGGGCACTATCAAAACGATAGTATTGCCCATGTACTAAACTCCTCCCTATCAAAAACACAAACCTTACAAGTAAAAGAGGATATTAAATCAGGAAAAACAAAACTACTATATGTAGCGCCTGAATCCTTAGTGAAGCCTGAAAATACAGAATTTTTCAGGTCAGTAAAAATTTCATTTTACGCAATTGATGAGGCACACTGTATTTCGGAATGGGGGCACGATTTTAGGCCAGAATACCGTAAGCTAAAACAAATAATTGACAGCATAGGGGAAGCTCCTATCATTGCACTTACTGCAACTGCAACACCTAAAGTAAGGCAGGATATAATGAAAAACCTTAACATCAATGATGGAAAGCTATATCTTGACTCTTTCAACAGAAGTAATCTGTTTTATGAAATACGACCTAAAAAAGATGTTGCCAAACAGATAATACAATACATAAGTACTCGAAAAGGCGAGTCAGGAATTGTGTATTGTCTAAGCAGAAAAAAGGTTGAAGAGATAGCAGAAACTCTTCAGATAAACGGTATTAACGCCTTACCCTACCATGCTGGATTAGAAGCTAAGAAAAGAGTATTACATCAAGAGTCATTTTTAATGGATGATTGTGATGTAATAGTTGCCACCATTGCCTTTGGAATGGGAATTGACAAACCAGATATTCGCTATGTTATACACCATGACATTCCCAAAAGTTTAGAAGGGTATTACCAAGAAACTGGCCGTGCAGGAAGAGATGGAGGAAAAGGAGATTTGATTACTTTTTATGACTACAAAGATATAGAAAAATTAGAAAAATTTCTACAAGGAAAACCAGTTGCCGAACAAGAAGTAGGGCGTCTGCTCATAATGGAAACTATTGCTTTTTCGGAAACATCAATGTGTAGAAGAAAATACTTACTTCATTATTTCGGAGAAGAATTTGATGCAGCCAAGTGTGATGCAATGTGTGACAACTGCAAAAACCCTAAAGAAAGAACGGAGGGAATGGAGTATGTCAAACTATTACTTAAAGGAGTATTGGCTTGCCGTGAACGATTCAAACCTAAAGAAATGGCTAGCATAATGATAGGTGAGAGCAATTCACTCATCAAACAGCATATGTCACAAATTGAAGATGTTTTTGGTAAAGGAAAAAACAAATCAATAGGGTTTTGGCATTCAATAATTAGACAGACATATGTAAAACAACTACTTACCAAAGAAATTGAAAGCTATGGTGTACTTAAAATTACAGATGTAGGAAAAGAATACATCAAGAATCCATATAGCTTTAAAATAACTGAGGATCATGATTATGACAACATGAGCTCAGGTGGTGGTGAACAGAAAGGAATTGCAATGGACCAAGTACTTTACAACATCCTGAAAGATTTAAGGAAAAAAGTTGCCAAAGAAATAGGGTTACCTCCTGCAATTTTATTTATGGAACCTTCCTTGATCGATATGGCTAATCAGTACCCAATAAGCCTTGAAGAAATGGCGCAAGTACAAGGAGTAGGACAAGGAAAAGCAAAAAAATACGGGCAAGATTTTGTTAATGTAATTAAAAAATATGTGGATGAAAACGAGATTGAACGCCCACAGGACATATTAGTAAGAACGGTAGCCAATAAGAAATCAAACAAGATTTATATCATACAATCCTTAGATAAAAAATTATGGGTTGAGGATATTGCAAAAGGAAAAGGACTGAGCCATGAAGAATTACTTACCGAAATGGAAGAAATTGTAGAAACAGGAACTCGCCTGAATTTAGGACACATCATACTAGATATGATGGAAGAAGATGAAAGAGAAGATATTCATGAATTCTTTAAAGAAACCGAAACATTTTCATTTGATGAAGCAAGAGTAGAATTTGAAGAAGATGAATTTACTGATGATGAAATTCGCTTGCTAAGAATTGATTTCATCTCGAAAGTAGCAAACTAATGAAGACATTGATATTATCCAGCTCATTAGCTGAGAACTCCCGTTCTTATTTACTGTGCAAAGCTGTGGAGCAAGAACTAATTGCAAAAGGAGACAACATCACTTTTGTAGATGCCAGGAATATACCCATGCAACCTGTACACAGAGGACTAAGCCCTGAAATGGAAACTTTAGCTAAACAAGTAGAACAAGCTGACAATATTATTATTGGTATGGGAGTGCATTGCTACAGTATAAATGATGCTTTGAAAATTTTATTAGATGCTTGTTTCGGAAAAGCAACTGGAAAATTCTTTGGTATACTTTGTGCTGCAGGAGGAGAAAGAAGTTACCTATCCACAATGCAACTAACACAGATATGTATGAATGAATGGCGCATGATGCAATTACCAAGAATAGTATATGCTACCGGAAAAGATTTTAAAGAGAGTATCATTACCTCAGCTGAAGTACTGGAAAGAATAGAGGTATTCTCAGAAGAATTTCACTCAATAGGAAATAAATTAGTTTAATTCTTAATGGCTAGGTAAGCCATTAGTCCCATTCCAATTTTAAGTGCTTGCTCATCAATATTAAAGCGAGAGGTATGCAAACCATGAACAATTCCCTTGCTTTTATTTGCCGTACCTAAACGGTAAAAAGTGGATGCAACTTTATGAGAATAATAAGCGAAATCCTCAGCAGTCATTCTTATTGGTAAGTCAATTACATTGTCAGCACCCATATACTGTTTTGCAAAAGCAATTGTTTTGTTCGTTAAGTCCTCATCATTCATCAAACAAGGATATCCTTTTCGGATATCAAAGTCAATTTCCACTTTATAAGTTTGAGCAATAACATTTGAAATGGCTAGCATTTTATTATGTGCCAATGCTCTGAAATCCTCATCCATTGCACGCAAAGTACCTTTTAGTTTCACTTGTTCAGGAATGACATTGGTTGAACCTAAACCTTCAATAAACCCGATTGCCAAAACAGAAGGCCGGTCTTTCTCTTTTTCAAAAGAAATATCTAAATCAGTAATTAATTTGGCAGCTGCCAATAACGGACTATTGTACTTATGTGGCAATGCAGCATGCCCACCTTTACCTTTAATAGTAATGTGCAACTCATCAGTTGATGCCATGTATTTACCTGGGCGGAAACCTACTTTCCCAACCTCTAAATCAGGAAAAACATGTTGCCCTAACATTTTTTCTACTTTAGGGTTTTCAAGCACACCCTCTTTTATCATTTGCTGAGCTCCACCAGGAAGCATTTCTTCAGCAGGCTGAAAAATAAACTTCACGCTACCATCCCATTCCTGTTTTATGCTATTTAATATTTTAACAACCCCAAGCAAAGAAGCCGTGTGTGCATCATGCCCGCAAGCGTGCATTACCCCTTTATTTACCGAACAATAGTCCACCTCATTTTCTTCAGTAATTGGCAAAGCATCAAAATCAGCACGCAAAGCAAGAGTTTTGGAACTTGGATTGTTTCCTTCTAATAAAACCACAATTCCAGTATCGGCAATATCCTCAGTAAAAGGAATACCCCAACCTGTAAGTACCGATTTTATGTAAGCAGATGTTTTATGTTCCTTAAAAGAAAGTTCAGGGTTTTTATGAATGTACCTTCTTATTTCAACAACCTGTTCAAAAACACTATCCGCTAGTTGTTTTATCTTATTTATCATTTGGAAGTAATCAATTTAATAGCACCAATCAGCATGATAACACCAAATACTCTCCTAACAGTTTGAGGAGGTAAACTAAGAGAAAGCTTAGAGCCAAAATATCCGCCAATAACAAAAGCACAGGCAATAACAACTGCATATTCCCACTTTACAAATCCTTGTTTATAATAATTCATTGCTGCCAAAATACCGATAGGAGGCAACATAGCAAAAAGGGCTGTCCCTTGGGCTTGATGCTGAGTTAATCCTAAAAAAATAATCAGTAAGGGAATCATTAAAATACCACCACCGACACCTACCAATCCGCTCAGGACGCCAGCCAATAAACCAATAATAATTAAGATAATAAATGTAGAAATACTCATACTACAAATGTAAAAAGGAAATACAAGTACAGACAATGGAAAAGAGATAGTTTTAAAACACTAATTAACATATATTTGCCAAGAATAGTTACTTGTGGCTAGTTGCTGGTTGTTAGCCTAAAAATTACAAATATGAGAATCAAATCCTTTACCTTTAATCCTTTTCAAGAAAATACCTTTGTAGTTTATGACGAAACTAAGGAATGTATAATAATTGACCCAGGTTGCTATACGGAAAAAGAAAGAACCGAATTAAGAAGATTCATTACTAGTGAAGGTTTGAAACCGGTAAAGCTGATTAATACACACTGCCACATTGACCATGTACTAGGAAATAAGTTTGTAAGTGAGCTTTGGGGCTTGGAACTATACATAAACAAAGAAGATTTACCACTACTTGAGAATGCAGGGAACATTGGGAAAATGTATGGAATGGAGGATTATGAAGGCTCGCCTTACCCAAAGCACTTTTTGGCACAGGATGACACCCTAACTTTTGGAGAAAGTAGCTTTAAAATACTCTTTACCCCTGGACATGCACCTGGACATATTTGTCTTTACAGTAAAGAAAATAACCTAGTAATTGCTGGAGATGTTCTTTTTCAAGGAAGTATTGGCCGTACTGATTTACCAGGAGGAGATCACAGTACGCTTATCAATAGTATCATCACTCAGCTTTTCCCTTTACCCAATGAAACACAAGTATTTTGTGGGCACGGGCCAGCCACCAACCTAGGTTACGAAAAGGAACACAATCCTTTTTTACAATAGCACTAGTTATTGCTAATATTGTAAGCAATACAACTGTTATTACAATTGTTACATCTTTCATTAGAATTGTTACATCTTTCATTAGAATTCTTTCGTCTTTGCTAAGACTACATTCATCTTTATTAAGACTACCTACAACTTTGATACTACTATATTCATCTTTGCTAAGACTACCTTCAACTTGCTAATTACTACTAATTTATTTTCTAGGAATAGTTACAACTATCCTAATACTAACTAGAACTGTTAAACGACTGAAATACAGAAGTATTTACTATATTTACACAAAAATAACTATGACTGAAGCAGAATTTGTAGACAAACACGCAAAGGCCTTTTATTCTAAAAGATGGGAACACAGAATGACACAAGCAGATGTAGCAAGAAAAGCGGGGATTTCTCCAGAACTAGTTAGTAAACTAGAAAGTGGTGAGTCGCACCCAAGCCTAAGAAAAACTTTTAAGATTGCAGCTGCCTTTGGTATGAGCACATCAGAATATGTTGCTTATATTGAAAGTGGAGAAATACTAGCCACTAAAAAAGTAAGAAAAAGTAGTCCTAGAAATTACTACTAAAGGAGATTATTAAAAAAAAGGCTTACTATAAATAGTAAGCCTTATAATACAAACAATAAAGTATTGATTATTTGCAATCGCAACCAAATGCTTCAATTAATTCTATTGCTGATTTGTAATCATCCTTAGAATCAAAATCATCTTGACATAATTCAGTTTGTTCTAAAGTAACACCTTCTGCACAGTCAACACATTCAACACATTTACTACATGAAGTAAATGTAACAGCAATAAATGCAATAGCGAAAATTTGTAAAATTGTTTTTTTCATAGTTTTTGTTTTTTGAAATTAATAAATCATTTTATAGATTCCAAAATTATAAAAAATTATTACTTACAAATAGAAAAGAATAGATTGCTTCACTTTATTAGCAAAGACATTTATTCAATAACTATTCTTTCTTCACAGTACCGTCACTAAAAGGCAAAAAACTAAAAAATATAGTTAAGTAATAATTATTTTCTAAACTTAGTAGCCACCATCCCAAAAATAAACAGTCATCATAAGTCCCATCTGAAATCTTTTAAAATTAAAACCTTCTGTGAGTTATCTCAATTTTCTTTTTTCATAATCCAACACTAATAAATAATACATAAACACCCCGAAACCATACAATACAGCAGTGATGTAAAAGATATAAGCATAAGGTAAGCCTTCAGCTTTTAAGTACCTGAATATTTGCGAGCTAAAAAACCAACTTCCACTCCAGATGGCAGCCATAATCGCACTCAGCATCTCTTGGTTTTTCTTTCCTACATAATTCATTGTAAGCTCGGAAGTCATAGGAGCAGCCATATTCATAAGTGGAGTACGCACCCAATAACACATAACTGCCACTGGTAATGCCCACCAATAACTTGCAAAAAACTCAGTAGTAGCTAAAGCAACTAAAGCAATAACAGCAGTAGTTTGCGTATAGGTTATCCCTTTTTTGAAACCCAATTTATTTTTCACATTAGGAACAAGCAAAGCCAAAATAGCAACCAACACACTAGCAACACCTCCAATAACAGCAAAGCCTTTAGAATCTATTTGAAAATTATGAAAGAAAAATAAATTAATAAATGGAATGGTGAGTCCTGCACCAATAGCAATAATAATAGTTGGGACAATAGCTTTTAGCAACAAACCCCAATCATAGGATTTCCATTGCAATCCTTTTTTGACTGGGACTACTACATCCACTTTCATTTTCAGCAAAAAATATACTCCAAAAAAACCGATTACAGCAATGAATAATAGAATAAGTCCCTCATCCATTTCTCGCATAAACTGCCCAAATCCAAAAATGATTATTCCACTTAATATCGTACCAAAACTATGGGTTGCATAGTTCAAGGATATCGCATGCGATTGATTTTCAACTGAAGTATTTCGCATTACATAAGGCAAAGAACTTACTTGAAACAAAGTAAAAACTACTCCCCATAAAATAAATAGTACAGGCAAATACTGATAAAAACCATACTGAATTACCAAAACTAATGCAATAGCAACCGTAGGCACACCTAAGCTTCCAAGTATAAAAAAGGGCTTAAGCGGTTTTCCCTTAATATAAAACCCTAAAGGAAATGCCAACAACATAACTGCCAGAAAACGATAGGAAATAAAATTGGCTATCTCAGGGTCAGAAAATCCCTGCTTTGCCAAATAGATATTTAAAATCAGAAAGAAAGCAGCACCAATCAACTGCACAAAAAACTCAGCCTTTATCATTAAAAGGACATGTTCTTCTAATTGTAAATAGGCTTTAATAATTTTCTTCAAAACAGAAAGGTGGATTAAAATTCTTGAACTACCTCCATCAAAGTACGGAAAGCAACTGCTTTTTCACCATAGCGAGCAACATGTTTTTTTTGCAATTCAGGAGCAAATTTTACTTGATATTTATGCAAATCCTTCATGCTTTCACAAGTATAAGCAATAGCGTAAGTGTCGCCACTATCCCCCTGTACCATCACTCTATTTATTTGTGATTTTGAAAATATACCAGTAGCCATCACCTCAGGAATATGCACCTGTTGCATCCAGTTAAGCCAATCCGTTATAATACTCTTTTCCACACTTACGGTTACATTATATATTATCATTTTTCCTCATTTAAATTATCTCCTCTTAAACTTCTGAAACGCTTCCTTGCTTCAGCCACAAAAATACTACTATTATGATCTAATAATATTTTTTCATACATCTCCATTGCCTTCACTTTGTCCTTTAAAATATTATCATAAATCTTGGCCAACTGATAAAGTGCATCATCTGCCAAAATATCATAATTCCAATCAGTGGTAATTTTTTCATACATTTTTATCACCATTTCGGTATTGTTCAACTGCTTATAAATCTTAGCTTTTTGCATGTATATTTCATCTGACAAGGTGTGCCCAGGAAAAGCAGTAAGCACTGAATCATATTTAGCAATTGCATCTTCATATTTCTGCTGATAAAACAGTAAATCGGCAGTAGCAAAAGTTCGCATAGCAATTACTGAAGTATCTAAATTTAAGTTATCAATAATTAACAAAGACAAATCCATAGCATCATTGGCAATCAGTTTGGAAGTAGAGGCTTTAAGGGCACCTAATTGCGCTTGTGCCCAATCAAAATCCCCTTGATAATAAGCGATTTTTGCTCTTCTTAATTTTGCTTCATGCCCTATTGGGTTTTCCTTGAAGTCCTTTTCCACTTGCGAATAATACAATAAGGATTCCCAGATATTCCCAACCAACAACATAACATCCGCATATTCCAGTTTACATTCTGCCAAATCAGTTTTACCAATTTGTGGAATAGCCATAGCTTCCGTTAATATCTGCTCGGCAGAAAGCAAATCATGCAAATAAAACGCCTTGAAGTGCGCATAATTAGAAAGCAACAATACCGTATTTCTATTTTTCCCTAATTCCGCAATTACCTGTTTATACACCTGATCCAAGACAGTAACCTGTTTTTGCTGTTCGTTAAAACTTTTAGTCATTGCGTACAACTTATTGATATTTGCATTCACAAAAAGGAAATTGTTTTTTCCTTTTTCTAGCACAAAATCATAGGCTTCAACTGCTAAATCAAATTGTTTTTTATCCAAGAAGGATTCGCCTAAATCATATACTCCTTCACCGTCAGCATTGGTCCGTTTGTCCAAAGCCTTGGCTTGCCTTAACGCCATTTCGTATTGTGCATTTTGCATAAAAAGCCAAATTAGCATTTCCGAAAAATCCGACCTATCTTGTTCTGCCCTAACAAAAGGCAATAATTGTTTTTTCACCAACTGATAATTCTTAACGCTTTTGATCCCATCATTGTTTAAGAATTTCTGCACTTGCGCCATCACCATTTGCTTTTGCCTTGGGTTACGTTTCAGGTCATTCAAGTACTCAGCAATCATCAATTCCACCTTGCCTAGCTGTGCATACAACTGTGCTTTTTGCGTACCAAAGTGGGATTTTTTATTTCTCTTTTCAGCTAACAGATATACATTTAGTGCATCCTGATACATTTCATAACGCCTAAAAGTATTGGCCAAATTTATGGATTGCGATTGCTGACCATCCAAAGCCTCATATACTTTACTAAAAGTACGATTGGCTCTTTTCTTATTTCCTGATTTCTCTTGCGCTATCCCTATTTCCAATTGATAGTTTAAACTTCTAGGATAGATTTTAGCTACCTTTTTTGCTAATTTTTCTGCTGATTTATAATCCTCAGTATTAAGCAAAGACGCAAAATAAGGAATATAATAAGCAATTGAAAATCGCACTTCATTCAGTTCCTCATAAATAGTAATGGCCTTAGTATATTCGCCATTCACATAGTATTGATAAGCCAATTGTTGTTCGCTTTGCTGTGCAACAGCAAAAGAACTTATCAGCATAAATACAAGCAGTAAACGCATTTATTTTATGATA
>Ga0308011_10001248_pt1 | contig 11735 bp, 11 predicted proteins | sample Neamet177_FD_203144 | JGI IMG/M metagenome (GOLD analysis project Ga0308011, IMG submission 203144) | Marine microbial communities from water near the shore, Antarctic Ocean - #177 | ecosystem: Environmental > Aquatic > Marine > Unclassified | place: Southern Ocean | collected 2014-07-25
CCCCCCACCCTGATCCCCTGCTTTATCGTTACACTCTCTATCATAAGGAAACCCCTACGGTTTCCTCATACTAGAAAAGCAGGTCATCGGGGGGCAATTCGAGAAATTTATCAGTCATTTTTGCCAACAATCAATCGCCAATTTATTAGAGAAAAGTAATGCACTTACTCATCCTCCGCCTCGATCTTCAGGTCGATGATGTGTGCGGGAGGAGCGGCGGCAGCACCACCCTCGTCCTCCTCCGCCTCGATCTCCTTGTCGTGTCCCTTGAACTCCTCCCAGGCGTCGTTGAGGGACGATGCGATGCTCTCCTCGATGCCCTCCTTCCAAGAACTGTCATTCAAGAACTTCTTGAAGTTGTTCCACGTCTCCTTGTCGTCGCACTCAAAGCACGTCGGGTCGGCCACGCACGTTGCGACGGTGAAGGAAGCGAGATCCTTGTCCTCTCCGAACGCATTGATGGGGATGTAGTTGGAGCACTTCTGCTTCGGCCACGCCTTGCCCTTGTCCTTGTCTGGCGTCACGATGCACTTGCCACCCCCGAAGATGGCTGTGACCGTGCCCTTCTCTCCCGCACCGATGCCACCCGACTTGACGACCTTGTCATCCACCTGCAAGGGGGTCACACTAAGCGCCTCCATCTGCCCCGTCACATCGTCCATCTTGCCTGCCGTCAATGCCTCTCAATTTGCGGTCAATGCCTCTCAATTGCTGTCAGCCTCAGATTCTGAATTTGAGGGGAATTCGTTGGCAAGGAATAATAGTGGTTGAATTAAAAAGAGGAACACGCCTACTCTCCAAGGGGACGCTTGAACTCCTTATTCGCCTTCTTCCCCTCCATATTGATTTCTTTCTTCGCATCCAGCTTGATTTCTTTTCTTCTCCAAAATGCCACTCAATTGTGTTTCTCTGATTGTTGATTGTCTCTGAATTTGAGGGGAATTGGTTGGCAAGGAATAATAGTGGTTGTATTGAAAAGAGAAACACACATACTCTCCGGGGGACGCTTGCGCTACATCTTCTCCTTCTTCACCTCTTTCTTGATTTCTTTCTTCGCCTCCAGAGCCTTCTCCATCTTCTCCTCCTCCTCGGCGGGCTTCCGCATCTGCGAGAGGAAACCCGTGTTAGGGATCTTCTCAATGAACTCGAAGTTGGAGCACTTCTGCTGAGGCCACGACGTCTTGTTCTCCATTGAATCGATGTCATTTCCCGCCACAACCTCGCACTCGTCGCCTTCGACAGAGCGCACCGTCCCCACCACGCCCTTGTTAGTGCCTGTCTTCTTCATCACCTGATCGCCCGTGAAGAACGGTGCGTGGACGGGCTGCCCCTTGAAGTTCTTCCACGCCTTCCTGACGGTGGCGTTGATGCGCTTCTCGAACTTGCGACGGTCGTCCATTGCGTGCTTGCTGTTCGCATAGAAATACTGGAAGCGCATCCACTCCTCCTCCCCGCCGTCGCTCCACGATTTGTCGATGAAGTCCGGGCCGTAGAACTGCTGGCTCGAGACGCTGAGCGTGCGTGCATCCTCCTCCGCACACATCCAGTCGAGCCTCGCCATCTTCCACCGTTCGCTCGGGGCATCCGCCTCCATCTTGCCTGCCATCGCTCCACGTATCAGATCTCAATAGTGTTCCTCCACTCATTGATCTCAATGGTGTTTCCTCCACTCATTGTAATTGTTCTCGTATCTCCCTTATTCCTTTTCCCTGTTAATGGTGTGCCGTGTAGCATATCATTAACATCATTCATTACTACTAATGTGGGTATTGAACCAAAGTTTCTCCGCTCCAAAGCGTATCTGCCTCGGTGGCACTTATTCAGAGCTCACAAAACAACTTAGTGTGTAGCGCACACCGTGTTGTTCTGCGCTGTGCTGCGCTGCCTCTTGTTCTGACCCCCTCCCCCGCCTCTCGCACCCCCCACTCCTCCTTCTCTCAGATGAACCCCTCGCAACACCTAGTCCTCTTCCCTAAAACCCCCGAGCCCAGCTCGTTGAATTACCAAGTCGCTCCTACGGAGCACTTGTGCTCCCAACTCGTTGGGCGAAACATCCACCCTGCCCCTCGTGCAGAGGTGGAGGTCGTGATTGCGAAGATGATGGTCGTCGCTGGCACGCCATTCTTCCAGAAGTACCACATCACCGAGGCCATCCAGGCATACCTCGCACTCTCCTCCATCGTCGAGAGTGCCACCAAGGACTACGTCGACCTGTCCTTCAACGAAATCACATCCACCACGCCCCGTATGACCGAAGTTCGCTTCTACGAGGTCGCTCGGGACGCCGCCGGCATCTTCCCGCCTGGGACGGACCTCCCTGTCGTGTGTGCCGAGGCACGTAAGGTGATCGACGATTACCAGTCCTCCGGGAACATCGTCGCCCTCGCCTCCCAGATGTCCTCTATGCAGGTCCACCAGATGCCCGTCGTCAGCGCTCCTGTCAACGCTCTTGTCAACAACCACGTCCACAACAAGAAGGACTGCGTCATCTGTCACGTTCCGTGCCCGCTCGTCGAGTTCTCCTTCTCCTGTAAGAAGTGCCCCAACAACGCTGTCTGCGATACGTGCATGTCGAAGATCAACCAGTGTCCCTTCTGCAGGACTATCAACGCCGATATGGACTTCCACACCAAGATCCTCAACGCCATCGGAGGACAAGATGCTCTTCAGAAGATCTCGCTCCCAGTCGCCGTCGGCAACCGTGGTCGCCCGCTCTATATGAGTGTGTCGATGCTGAACGCCCTCAATATCCCTGACATCAGTGCTAAGGAGTTCCGCCAGTCCTGGTTGCCCGCCATCATCCAGACCATCTACACGCTTCGAGACTACACGCCTGGGGTGGAGCACTCCATCATCACTGGTGCGTCTCCTATGTGGCAGGAACTTGATGGCCTTTAAATACACACAATTTGCTTCCACGTTCGTGCCCTTGACACCGCAGTATATAATGCACGCATTCCACGACCACTCATTCCTCTAATATCGATATACACCGTCCCCTCACAAGTAATCCCCTGAACTGAGTCGATAGTGTAACCGTGGCGAATTTCTGAGTCACACTCTGGTTTTTCATCAAATACAATTGACCCGTTGCAATACCCATTTTTCTTCTCTAAGCATTTGTATTTCTGTTGGTCTTTGAACTTCTCTGTGTGCTCGTCGCAATAGACGTGCTTGTTGCAAAGGATAATATCTTTTTTGTAATCATACTCGTCGGATGTCCCCATTTTAATGCCGAACTTCTTAATCATTTCGAGTTTGATTTCATCAAAGGTGATATAGTTACTAATACACTTCCTGATATACAGTAGAACACGGTCTAACTTCTCACACTCGCAACGGTGGTTGACTGTGAGGTGAATGTGATTGTCAAAGGAACTCACGTTCAATTCTTTCGCTTTGCGTTCCCCCTTGATTGTGATGGGTGGCAATTGAAATCCGATGTCCCCACAATATATCAGGCATCCAATCGCTTCACTACATAGTTTTTTGGTCTCAAACGTAGTCCGCATTGATGCTTCATCGACAATGATATTCGCATACTTACTAATAATCTTGTTTGTATCATTAAAGATGTTATGATAGACATTACAATCAATATGTGGATATTGCTCTTGTTTCTCTGTTGCCAACCGCCAAGAGGGGGCGACAAATAAAGTATTAATCAATCCTTTGTCTTCCATATTGTAATACGTCTTCCCGCATCCGCCTGCTCCTGTAAAGATTTCTGTTTTATAGAATGCTCTTTCTGTTGTATCAAGAGGCAGAACACCATCATCGCCCTCTAAACATCTTTCCTCTAACACACTTGAAATGAAACTATCTCCTGCTTCATTCAAGAATGAATGCTTCTTCTTATGTGTTTCTGTCAAGGGGTCTCTCCATCCATCTAGCATCTCGAAATCATGAGGTTCATAAATGACACCATCGCCACACACCCGAATGACTTTGTCTAAGTCCATCTCCATGAGTTGCATAATAATGTTAATTTGACTATACGAGGTGACCTGTGCGGCGAGATGACACCGATGTCTCACGGTGGGTTTTTCATATGTAATCCGTGCCTCCTTATTCGTTAAATCATAAGACATATCAATATCGACATTTGCTTTGAGGTTTTCAAAGTAATCCTTTGTGCCCGACATGTAGAAACTGTTCTCGTGAGAGATCCTGCCACAAGACCCCGTCCATAAAGAATATAGAGACACTTTACTGTCGCCATTATTCATCGACGCTTTGTTGTTTCTCATATCATCGGAGAATTCCCAATCAACCCGACGACCGTATGCTCCATAGAGGACGTCAAACGTCACTCCAAAGTGATTTAACATATGAAGCATCTGGTCTGGATAGATATTACAGTTGTCAAAGCAGTTGAGTTTTTTCTCTAAGACACAAAACTTCTTGTCAGCACCTCTAAAATCCAGATTGTCAATGAAATACAGTCCTTTTTCATCATAGTTGGTGACCTTTCGGAAATGACTGATGACGTTGACAAATCCATTGTAGAACTGACATTTCTTGAATTGTGTATAAGACTTGATATGGTCTATCTCGTGTCTGATTGTGGGCCTCTTGGGAGTAAAATCAACCGTGCCTGCGTAGTGAGTGCCACATCTGAGAAATTCTGTTAGTTCTTTATATTTGAGACCATCAATCCATACAGCAGGATTATTCAATTTCGAATCTGTTTCAAACTCATTGATATATTTTCTGTATTCTACCCCCACTGTAAAATTCCCGTGCTCTGTCTTTAAGAACGTCGTCATACAGCTATTCTTCTGCGACAGATACACCTCCTTATTCCGTTTGAGTTCATTTTCTAAGAGTTGCATTTCGCTGTGCGTGACTTCCTGTGCTGTAAAGAAATCGTTTGTGTAGACTTTATCAAACAACTTGTCAGAGAGATGGTCTAATCGAGTGTTAGTGAAGTTAAACTTTTTCTTCCTACTCCCATTTTTACACGTAAAACTTGCGAGCTTTTCTTTACAGAAAGGCAGAACAATATCAACGTCAATACATAACGCATCACATACATCTTGTATAGCGTCTTGTGGAATTCCTGCTTTGTAGATTTCCAATAGACCTACACCTCTAATGGTTTTATCATTTCTCTTGGGTTTCCCTACGATTTTGTTAATGACACTGGTGTAGTTGCGGGTGGCATTCTTGTTCTGACATTCTGATAATGCTTTTTCCGCCCAGTCTAAAACTGGTGTGAAGAAGCAATGACTTAAACCGTCCAAATACTTCTGTTTCTTAACGGTCTTCTTTGCTTTCACTTTATTCATTTTTGTAAAGATGAACTTTTTAGGGTTACTGTTGTCGTTCCAAAGCATCGTCCCGCTGGCATAGTCGCTATGAAATATATGCGAACCCAGTTGTTCGCCAAACCATTTATTCATATTCCCTTCAATCCTGACAACTTTGTTGAAAAGGTTTTCATTGCCGTCTTTAATCTCAATCTTATATTGTCCTTTCAGTTGTTTCTTCTTGATAATGTCTTTGATAAGAAACTTCTTGCTTAAATTCTTTTTGCTACTGATGAGTGTTGTGATCTGTTGTTTCATATGAGGAGTTTCTTTTTTCTCCGCCCCGTTGGTCTTCTTCTTCTTTTTGATGAAAATTGTCTTCTTCTTTTTAATCATTGTCTTTTCATTAATATAAGAGAACATGATAGTAGTATATATATATATATTAATATCGTTTTATACTGTTTTATTTTAAATCAATTTTTATTTTTTTCATAACAATTAATATCCACCCATAATTTTTTCTATTACAATAGTTGGAATACAGGGTGCATCGCTATATTTTTTATGTTTTCCCTTGTAAATAGCATTAACAACATTGTAATTCATTCTCAAAAACTTACTCGCATCCATAATTGTATAGAACTCCATATCTCGAACCATATATATATCATTTTCAATAGGACAGTTCTTTTTAGACATATACATTGTAAGTTTAAAGCGTTTATTATGAGGCGGTGGCATTGATATAGTATATACCTATATATTAACTTAGGTTTAAATAGTTTTTATCTTAAAATAACGATATAATATATATATTTATAATGTATATGTATATATATGGGATTAACAACATTTAATATTACAGAATTAGGTGTATTTTCCGCAACAATCTTAGCATCTTTTGCCCTTTTAGTTAAACAAATCCAAAACAGTAGATGTAAATCTATTAGATGTTGTTGTGGATTAACAAGGTGTGAGCGAGAAGTTCCTATAAGTCCTCCTGTCAAAGAACGGGATTTAGAGAGCAACACTCCCATCGAAATAATTGAAAATTAATATCTTTACATATCTTATAAATGGAAAGAACCGAAGATAATACAAGTAGTAGTAGTTCTGAGTCAGAGTCAGAGTCATATTCAGAACCAGAACCAGAACCAGAACCAGAACCAGAACCAACTCCGCCAATTAAAACTAAAAAACAGAGAAGTCAAAAACAAATAGAAGCGTTTGAGAGATGTAGAATCATAAGAGCAGGTAAGGCAGAGGAGAGAAAAAAAGATAGACTTGCTAAACAATACGAGGCATATACTGCTAAACAAGAAGAAGAACAAACCAATGGTTCAGAAAACAAAAAATCCTTTGCAAAAAAAGTAAAAAAAGTAAAACACATAGAGAAAACTGTAAGGAAAAAGAAGAAGAAAATAATATACGAGGATACGAGTTCATCAAGTTCGTCCAGTGATGAAGAAGAAGTAGTAGTAAAGAAAAAGAAAAAGAAAAAAGAAATTAATACAGACGATTATTTTAATTTTGTCTGAGTAAGGGGATGCTCCCCTTACAAACCCAGCAGAGGGGTTGCCCCCCCTCTCGAGGCAGTAAGAGCTAGGTTTTAAAGGAGTGCTTACTCCTTTCTGCTAGGTTTTAAAGGAGTGCTTACTCCTTTATTTCTAGCAAAAAATATTTATTATCAGTCATTCTATATATGGTTTGTTCGTCCGTATTAATCCATAAAGCGGTGTGCTTACCATATTTCTTAACATTAAATGTATGTAGTGTGATTGCTTCCCACTGCTTTTTCGATATAAATGTCATGAATTCATCATATACTAAATCCATTTCGACTGACCCGAGAGACCACATCACTAATATTGTAGCAACTTTTCTAACTGGTAATGGCAGGGAGCGTAATGTCTGTAAGAGATAGAATTGAGTGACTGACCTATGTCTGAAATTCCATGACATTGCCTGTAATCCACCAGGTCCTCCTTGAACGTCATTATTTTTAACAGCAGCACCCACGTCATCATAAACAATTAATGAATTTCCCTTTTTACCCTTACTCTCAATTAACTTGTCTATATCTCCATTGATAGTATCCAATGTCTCTCTTGTGAGTTCGTCATATACTCTTTTATGACTATCTACTTCTTTAAGAGATAATGATTTACGACTGTCAGGGGGCATTACTATATGGATATTGTCAAATAATTTATGATATGCTTTTTTATCTGTGCTGATTAAACTAAAGGCATATGTTGATTTGCCAGAACGAGGTTTCCCGACGAACAACCAAGTGGCATGTGTGTTAGGTAATGGTTCTTTCAATTGTTTTCTTGATGGGTCTAATAGAGCATCCGCATTCATTTTAGGCAGTGTCAGAGGTATGTTATACTGTTTAATCTCTTTAACCAAACTCATTAATATACTTATATTATATTATATTATTAATATTATAATATACTATATAGGTATATGAATGATACACTCAAGGGTATAAGTTCGAATATAAAGATAATCAGTAAAAATGACTTGATAAAATTAATAAATAATCAAGGAGAATATCGTAAATTCTATGTTGAATTTAGCAAAGGGGTTACAATTAATTTTAAACATATACGACCTCGTAAGAGAAAAGGAGATAGTATTCCTCAAATAACAACTACTAAGGGGTGTTTATTAGAGTTTGACTAATACTTTTTAAGAAAAAGTATGACAAAAATACTTTTTCTTAAAAAGTATTATATAACTATATTATAATATGGCGTATTTTGAAAAACTAAAACAGGCGAACTTTTATCATCCAGAAACATCCCACAACCCTTTAAAACACTCGACCGAGAACTTCAAAGACGAATCACTTAAAGTCAATGCTTCATCCAAAGGTGATAGAAGAAGTTTAATTTCTACGGGATTTTCCTTTGGAGATAGACAAGGACATTTTAGACCGTTAGGGGACGATGCAATTTCCAGCGAAAAGGGACACAGCAGTATTTGTAATATAGGGACTGGTATGGGTAATGATAAACGAGCGTGGGTTAAGTGTGAAAAACTTAAACCATATATAGCGAGGAATAATCAGCTAATAGATAAGATTGCAGTAGCAGGTGGAATATCTACATTATCTAAAAATAAAGGTTATATTAAATTACCGGATGAAACAAACAAAAACAATTATAGTAATTGGGAGAAACGCCTTAAAAACCTTGAGGAACACTTAAAACTAAGCAAAACACCAGCTCTTAGAGGTAGTCGTCCAAAACCAACACCCCCACCCCCACCAGCACCAAAACCAAAACCTAAACCGAAACCACCACCGAAACAAGAGGTAGAGGTAGGGGCAGGAGGAGGTTCAAAAAATAATTTAATATCTACATCAACTTTTTTAAGTGGAACTGACGCACATAAAAGAAAGACGATGCTTAATGGGATATTAAGGATGGACCCAACCTCGACATTTACGACCAAGCACTCTCTTAAAGGATTAATAAGGGAATATGACAGATTAGTAAAAGAAGTAAAAAAGGAGGCAGAAAGACAACGACTGAATAAACTTAGGGAAGGTAAAGAAAAGGAAATATTGGAGGAGAAGGAGAGGGTGGCGGAAGAGATGAGAAAGGAGAAGGAGGCGGACGAGCTGAGAAAGAAAAAAGAAAAAGAGAAAGCAGACAGGGAAAGGAAAGAGAAACTTGCGAAAGAGGCAGAAGCGAAAAGAATTAGGGATATATTTTTAAAGAAATTAAAAGAAAATCGTGATATAGCATTAAAACATAAAAAGGAGTATTTAATTAAATCTAAAATAGCAAAGATAGAAGCAAATATGTTTATCAAAAACTACGAGAAGGACATCAAGGATAGAGGTTCATTTGAAATATTGGATTATAAACATATTGATAATCCTAACTTTGAAGACGCTCGTTATATTGTAGATTTCAATAAAAAAGTTAAAACATTCTTAGAGACATTTAAATTATACGAAACGAAAAAGAGTGATAAACTAAAAGCATTAAGCGATATGAAATTATTAGATGCAGAAGCGAGAGGACTAAAAATAAAGTTAGGTAAGTTATTAAGCGATAAATCATATATGGAGAAATCTACAACGTGGATCTTGTTATTATCTAAAACCATTAGAGAAACGGTTGTGAGGAGGAAGGAGGTTATACATCAACAGGAATTAGAACACCAGAAGAAAGTGCATAACGATTTAAGGGATAATATTCGAAATAAAAGTGCTATTCCTCCACTCTCACGGTTTTATAAAGATTTCTTTTTAAAGAAGGAGTTCTATCATAAATTCGAAACTAATAAAGGAGGTAAAAAGTTGTGGGAAGAATACGGTAGAAAGAAAGGTTTGAGTTTAGATGAGATGCTTAAAAAATACAAGAAAAATCTATTATCTGTTATTTTAGAAGATAAATTAAATGTATTAATCAAAAAGAAGAAATCAGGAATGTATGTAAATATTCCAGATGGTTTATACACACCTAAGATGATTAGACTAATCGAACAAGTTAGAAAAAAACACGATAGTAATCGGAATTGGTCTAATCTGATATTCTTTAAGGAAGAACGAGATAATGCAAAATATAAAAACAAGTTCAAAGATGCTAATAAAATAGAGGAAGACAAAGTCGTAGTTAAAACACCTAAAAGAGCACCATCTGAACTTCGTCCTTGGTGGCAGGATAGGGACTTTTATATTTCACCTGAGAAACTCGTCAGCTCTCGGCATTATGTGAATGATGTTATGGTGGCAAAGGTTGCGTATATGCCAGACAAAAGTAGATATAAAAAACTTTTCACATACAAATATGCTAAAACTTTCAATTACGATGTAGATTTAGTGCCGAAGGCGTATAGAAGCGATGTATGCGTGTATGTAGGTTCAAAGAAAAAGAAAATATATGTCGGTTTTAAAGGCACTACTATGTCGAATGTTTTCGACTGGCGTGATAATTTCGTAAATGCAACAGGTAAATATAAGGGATCAAAAATGTATGTATTTCATCAAAAATTAATAGGCGATGTTAAAACTAAATACCCTAATAGGGAAATTAGAGTCGTAGGTCATAGCAGAGGAGGATTTTATGCCTCACAGATTGCTAAGGAGTTTAATTTAGCAGGTAGTTCTTTTACAGGTGCTCTTGATAAAACATCAAGTGGTTTCATTAAAATCCCAAACTTCAATTTTTATGTTAGTGATAAGTATGATATAGTGAGTGAAGCACGAAAAAGCGACACAGCAAATAATGTTTATGAAGTCCTTAATATCCCTGGAATTGACCCTCACGGAATAGTTAATTATGTGCCTCGTATGTATTGGAGTGGAACAGAGATTAAAGCGTATGACGTATTAATTCAACGAGAATATATTAAATATTTACATAAAGATAATATGAAACCTGAGGAACAAACTCTTTGGGAAGCATCAAAAGAAACCTTAAAGAAACTTACTAGCGACTTGGTTATTGGTTCATTATTAGCTACTGCTGTTGGAGGTGGAGGAGCATTGCCATTAGCAGTCCTAAAAGGTGCTGTGCTTTTCGAAGCGGAATACAATAAGGGGCATTCTGCCCCTTAAACCCCTGTTATGGTATTTTTATATACTTTATTTTAATAAGTATTATTATAATGGGTCTTCTTACTATTCTTAAAAGTGCGAAATGCGATGGTAATAAAAAAGATAAACTATGTGCTAAGGCGTTGAAGGATTATTTAAAACATCACCGAAAGGGAGGGGTTCATAAACACCGAAAGGGAAAAGGGGGGTTTCATAAACATAAACATAAACATAAAACAACCCATGGTAATCACCATAATATTACTATTATTAATAAGGGTTATGGCGAAGCACCTTCACCTGTTCCTGTAAATCCTCCAACCCCAAACCCTCCACCAACAGGTCAAAGCATCCACGCAGATGTTCCTTATTCCAATTTAGTCAATCAACGGACTGCCTTCGAGAAGATATTAAATTCAGGTAAGTATTTTGGAGATACACCAAATCATTTTCATACACCTCCTACAGTCGAGACACCTCCTACGGTTGAGGAAACAACTCCCGAGGAAGGAACAGCAACCCCATCTAAACGAACTAATACTAAAAGCTTAGACCAGATGAAGAGAGAAATGGATACGGCACAAAAACAGATGGAGAAATATGGTTCAAAGGGAGGCAAAGGATACGATAGAGCACGATTAAACTACGACACGAAGAGCAGTATATATAATACAGCCATTGCTAGTCAGGATACAACATCAGGTGCTGGGAAACGTGAAGATTTTGATTAAACCAGTTCTGATATTGAATACCACCGACTAAAATCATCAGACCATTCAACTTTTAATCTCCACTGCTTTCTATTTTTATATTTCTTATACACAGCATCGACGACCTTGCCTGTGGTCTTGTCTTCTTCTGTTTTTAAAACTTTATTTTTAAATTTCTTCATCACATCACCTTTTGTTTTTGCTGTTGCC
>Ga0308011_10001249_pt1 | contig 11720 bp, 14 predicted proteins | sample Neamet177_FD_203144 | JGI IMG/M metagenome (GOLD analysis project Ga0308011, IMG submission 203144) | Marine microbial communities from water near the shore, Antarctic Ocean - #177 | ecosystem: Environmental > Aquatic > Marine > Unclassified | place: Southern Ocean | collected 2014-07-25
CAGATACAGCAGCAACAACAACATTTAAGTTTCTTGATTTTCAAGGAGGTTTTCAATCAGGTCTTACCCTTATTACAACTTCAGCATCAGCATTTACAACAGATACTTTCCTACAAACACTAAGAGGGGAAACTGGACAGTGGGAGTTTTTAAAAGGACTGATTACAATGTTTAACCTAGTAACTTTACCCGATGAAGATAATCCTAACAATATTGTAATAGAGCCTTATGCAGATGTATTTATAAATAGTGCAGATAGTGTTCAATTAAATTGGACTGATAAGGTAGATGTTTCAGAAATGAAGCTAGAGCCTTTGACTGATTTAAGTAGAAAGACTATATTTAAGTTTGTAGAAGATGATGATGATTATGCTTTCAATCAATACAAGAATTTAGTAGGAGGTCATTTATATGGAAGTAAGAAATTTGATGCAGGAAACGAATTTAACATATTAGAAGGAGAAGATGAAATAATTGCAGAACCTTTTGCAGCAACAGTTATAAAGCCTTTAATGAGTCAATTTCCTGACTTTATAGTTCCTTCAATATATTCTTACAGTCCTGATGATGACACTTCTGAAGGCTTTGATAATAGCCCAAGAATAATGTATAGTAATGGGGTAAAGACTTTAGGAGGTAATACATATTCTATTCCTGCTCAAAATGGTGTTGTAGGTAATGCATTGGAAGATGAGTTTTTACAATTCAGCCATATATCAGAAGTACCTACAACTTCATCTTCAATAGACTTTAATTTTGGTTGGAATCAATTAATTACAGGAGCAGGAGCAGGAACTCTAAATAACTTATTTAATACGTATTGGCTTCCTTATTACTCAGAGCTTTATAATATAAATACTAGGACTATGACTATTAAAGTAAATCTTACTCCTGCTGATATCAATACATTCAAGTTCAACGACACTGTAATGATTAAAAACAGAGTATTTAGAGTAAACAAGATAGACTATAAGCCAAACGATTTAGCAACAGTAGAATTTATACTTATACCATAATGGCAATACCATACATACCAGGTTTTACAGTTAAACCTTTATCAGTTTCTTCACTTGGAGTTGTTTCATTTACAGATGGAACTAATCAAGTAGAACCAAACCAATTACAATGTGAAGCATACGGATATACTTATAATAAAGTAACAGGTACTTGCTCAACATTTAAATACAATACAAACCTTAATAGAGTAGTTGCTAATGAGAACAACCGAACTTATGGTTCTAGTAACGCAACTGAAACGGGAACTAACAATTCCTTAGTAATGGGGGAGAGCAATACTATCAAAGGATTCTCAAGAAATAACATTATAATTGGTAATAATAACGAGATAGCTAATGGAGTGAACAACGCTAATGTATATGGAACTAAAGGACAAGCTACTGCTGATAATTCTATTGTTTTAGGGGGTAACGACCTAACTGATTTTTTAGGAGAAAGGCAATATACTGTTTTAATGTATGGGAAACAAACCACAACATCAGGAACTAGTGCTAGTTATTTAAACTCCATTACTGATAATTATTTTAAGATAGAAGCAGACACAGCTTTCTTTTTTCATTGTGATATTTTAGCGGTTAGAACAGGAGGAACTGCAGATGGAATAGTAGGGGATTTTGCTAGTTGGAATGAAAAAGGAGTTGTTTCAAATGTAAAAGTTACTAGTGATATTAGATTAGGAAGAAGCCGTACTACTCTACCTAGTGATGGAGATGTTACAGGGTGGCGACCAACAGTGGCTGTATCAGGTACAGACTTTGTAGTAAATGTAAAGGGAGCAGCAGATATGACAATAGATTGGGTAATAACAGTTAAAATGACACAAATAAAAACAGCATAAATTATGGCAAAGGAAGTATTAGAATTAGAAGTTAAGTCAAATATAGGAGATGTATCAAAAGACACTAACTCTTTAGCGAAGGAGTCTAACAAAGCTTCTACAGGAGTAGCAGGAATTGGTACGGCTTTTGCTTATGTAGGCAGGGCTATTAAGGCAGCAGGAATAGGTTTAGTAGTAGCTTTAATGGCTAAGTTAATGCAAGTGTTCAGTCAGAATCAAAAGGTTTTAGACTTCTTCAATACCTCTATGACTGCTATGAGTATTGCTTTTAACGACTTGTTTAGTTACTTAGATAATAATTACGCAGTTATAAAAGGTTACTTAAAAGGACTATTTACAGACCCTTTAGGAGAAATGGCTAAGCTTGGATTAGGTATTGAGAAATTCTTTATTGATAAAATGAAGGGATTATCATTAGTGTTAAAAGGAGCAGCTACAATGATGGCTAACTTAAGTAATCCTAAGAAGATGCTAGAAGGATTTGCTCTAATTGCAGGGGGTGTTACGGCAGCAGGAAAAGAGATAGCTGACATATATAATGAAATTGAAAGTGCTGTTAGTGGATATGTTAGTAGTGTAGTAGAGCAAGCACAAGGAATTACAGCAGTAACTAATGCAGCATTATTAGCAGAAGTGCAATTCGCAGCTTTAAACGCCCAGAACTTAAAGAACGCAGAACTTCAAAGACAAATAAGAGATGACGAAACTAAGACTTTTGCAGAAAGAATTGAAGCTAATAATAAGTTAAAATTAATACTAGAAGAACAAGAGGTTGCACAAAAAGCACAAGTACAACTTCAGATAGATGCAGCTCAAGCACAATTTAATATTAATGATAGTGTTGAAAATACAATAGCATTAGGTCAGGCAAAGAATGAAATGTTAGAACTTGAAGAAACTATTACAGGTCAGTTGTCAGAACAAAAGACTAATCAAGTAGGTCTTGAGAAAGAACTTTTAGAAACTCAAAAGGAAGTAAGAGCAGAAGGACTTTTAGGGTTACAACTTGAACTTCAAGAATTACAAGATGCTTATGACTTAAAACTAGAATTAGCTAGAAAGTCAGGAATGGACACAGTAGCTATTACTAAGAAATTTGAAGCTGAAAAGACTCAGATAGTTAAAGCAAATGAAAACTTAAAACTTTCAGCAATTAGTGGTTTTGCAGACTCAGTAAATAAGATAGCAGGGGAACAGAAAGCAATAGCAGTAGGTACAGCTTTAATGAATACTTATTTAGGAGTTACTGAGGTAATGAAAGACCCAACTATTCCATCAACTACTATGAAATTCTTAGCAGCAGGAACAGTTCTTGCAGGAGGTTTAGCAAATGTTCAGAATATTTTAAAACAAGATGTAGGAGGAGGAGGAGGAGGTGGTGGTGGTAACGTAGGTTCTTCAGCACCTGCACCTCAAATGATGTCAGGAGCTTTTGATATATCAGGAGGTGTAGCCCCTGAAGCAACTAAGGCTTATGTAGTAACTGATGAAATGAGTAATAGTCAAAACCAATTAGCTAATATTAGAAGAAGGGCTACAATATAAATCAAATAAACGAACTTAAATTCTATTATATATTATGAAAGCAACTAAAATTGTAGAATTACTTATAGATGAAAATTCAGAGGAGTTGGCAATTGACGCAATATCGTTAGTGACCTCACCTGCGATAGAATCTGAGTTTGTCTTTTTCGGAAAAGAGAAAAACAACTTGACATTTGCAAAGGTTGATGAAGAAAAGAGAATGTTAATTTCTCCTGCCTTGATTCCTAATAAGCAAATATTTAGACACGACCCTAATACTGATTCGGACTACTATGTTTACTTTTCAAAAGAAACTGTACAGAAGGCTTCTGAATTGTATTTAAAACATAACAATCACCACAAAGCAACATACCAACATCAAGATAGAGTTTCAGGAGTTCTAACTGTTGAATCTTGGATTAAAGAAGGGGATAGTGATAAGTCAAAGTTATACGGCTACGACTTACCTAATGGTACTTGGTTCGTTAAAATGAAGATAGAGAATGACGAGCTGTGGCAAGAAATTAAATCGGGTTCTTTACGCGGTTTAAGTATTGAAGGATATTTTACATCAAAATTTGAAACAATGAATAAGAAGAAAGAATTTACAGACGAAGAAGTTAAGACAGCACTAAAAGAATTGTTAAGTGTTCAGAAGGTTGAGTTAAGTATTGCAGGAGATATTCAAAAACAAATAGCAAATATTAAAACTGTAAGAAAGAGTGTAGGTGCTGCAACTAAAGCATTTAAAAAAGCAAAAGATGACGCATTAAATGTAAGAGAAGAGGGAGTTGATGCTTATCAAAGAGCAGGAGCAATAAGAGAAGATGCAATGGACGCTTCAAAAGAATTAGGAATTAAACCTGAAGATATTAAAGGATTTAAAGTAATGGATGATACTAGTGATGACCTTTTTAAAGAATACCAAGATTTATTAAAATTAATATAATATGAAACCAACACAAGAACAAATAATAAGTGCTTTAAACGAGCTAATCAAAGAATCTAAAACTGAACTGAAGTCTGAAAAGGTTGAGTTGGGTATTACAGATGACATTGAAAAACTTTTCAATCAATCTAAAGAAGTTACAAAGGATTTTTTAGATACAAAAAAGAAATTATCCAATATTGCAGGGGATAAAAATAAGTCAGTTAATAAACTAAATGTAAAGGCAGAAAACATAAGAAAGAAATTTGAAAGTGCTGCAAAAGAATTAGGAATTGATGTTAAAAAATCTGAACCATATAAAAAAATAGAATCAGCAGTTGAAAGATTCGGAGAAGTACAGAATGGATTCGCAAGAATGTCTGCTAAAATAAGTCAAGAAAAACTATAAAAACCAAACAGAACAATAACTATTCTATTATATAACAGAACTTAAACAAAACTATTTAAACATTATGGATATTAAACAGCAAATATTAGTAGCTCTTGGATTAGACAAAGAAGAAGTCTTAATGGAGTGGCAAGCCAAAATGGAGGACGGAACTATTCTTACTTCAACAGCATCAGAATTAGCAGCAGGTGTTGATGTAGCAGTACTTACTGAAGATGGAACTTCTATTCCTTTACCTATTGGAACTTACGTATTAGAATCAGGCGAATCTTTTTCAGTTACTGAAGAAGGTATTGTTGCTGAAGTATTTGCTATTGAAGAAGAAATAGTTGAAGAAGATGCTCCTGTTGAAGAAGAAGAAGTTGAAATGGCTGAAGAAGCTGATGTAGCTGATTGGGAAGGTATGGAGAAAAGAATCCAAAACTTAGAAGACGCAGTAGCAAGTCTTAAAGGAGAGGAAAAAGAAGTAGAGGAAGAAGTTGAAGAAATGTCAGTTGAAGCTGAAGAGGTTAGAGGAACAACTCCAAAATCTATTAAGACTACAGAAGTAGTTGAATTTTCAGTAGAAGATTTAAAAGCAGAAAACGAAAGACTAAAGACTGAGCTTAATGCACAACCTGCATCAGCACCTTTAGATACAAATAAATTTAGCTCTGAGAAAACTCTAAGCAAAAAAGAATTAAAAAGAATGACCTCACAAGAGAGATTCTTTCATAACTTAAATAACTAATAAAAAAACAAAACAATTATGGCATTACCAACAGTAACTAGTACGTTCGCAGGAAAAGCAGCTGCAGGATATATTTCCTCAGCATTAAAAGAGGCTAACTCTTTAAACTTTATGACTTCAATGGAAAACGTGAAGTATAAAGCAGTAATTCAAAAAATGGAATCAGGTGCAGAGATGGCAGACAGCACGTGCGATTTCACAACAGCAGGAACATTAGTTCTTACTGAAGCAATCATAACTCCAAAAGACCTACAAGTAAATATGGAAATTTGTTCAAAAAACTTATTGGATTCTTGGGAAGCTTTAGAAATGAGAGCAGGAGCAGGAGCACCGGCACCGGCATCTTTTGATGACTACTTAGTATCTCACTTAGCAGGAAGAATCTCTCAAGGAGTTGAAAACGCTATATGGTCAGGAAATGATGCAACTTCAGGTTCTTTTACAGGATTGACTACAGCAGCAGTTGGAAGGCTTGTAGTAGATGCAACAGTAATTGATGTAGCTAACGTAGGAGGTGCAGCAACGGCTTTCTCAGCAACTAACATTATTGAAAACTTACAAAACGCAACAGCAGCTATTCCTTCTAATGTTTACACGAAAGAAGACCTTTACATATATATGAGCCCTAAGTCTTACAGATTATACATCTCAGCTATCTCTACTTTAGGATATGTGAATGCTTACTCTATGAATGGAGATTATGATGCAGTTTTTGAAGGAATAAAGCTTGCAGTATGCAACGGTGCAGAAGACGATAAGTTAGTTTGTGCTGAAAAGTCAAATTTATTCTTTGGTACTGATTTAATTTCAGACTCAACAAATATCCAATTACTTGACCAATCTCACGTAGGTAGCCTTAACACAAGGCTTATCGCACGTTTCACCGGAGGAACGCAGGTAGGAATTGGCGCAGATGTAGTATTTGTATCGTAATTAATAAATAAACGGAAGTGAGGGGGTAAAACCCTTCACTCCCTTAACCTAAAAAAAACAAACACAATGGCTTGTACAGCACTTACAAAAGGTAGAGGGTTATCTTGCTCACGCGTTAGCGGAGGCATAAAATACGTTTATTTCGCAGTATATGACGAAGTAACCTCTATACCACAAACAGCAGGAGAAGTAACTGATATTGAAATGGGAACTGACGTTCTTTATAGATATGCTATGCCTTTAGGTACGGCTAGTCTTTCAGAAAGTATTTCAGGCAGTAGAGAAACAGGTAGTATTTTTTACACTCCATCTTTAACTTTGATACTTAACAAATTAACAAAAGAAGACCAAAACCAAGTTAAACTTTTAGGTCAAACTAAACTTATCGTTTTTGCTCAATTAAACGCAACATTAGCTAACGGACACGATACAATCGTAGCTTTAGGTACAGTAAACGGAATGGAGCTTAACGCAGGAACTATGGATTCAGGTGCAGCTTGGGGAGATAGAGGAGGTTATACTTTAACTTTTGACGGAATGGAAGCAATGCCTTTCCCAATGGTTGCAGATTATACTTCAGAGCCTTTTGACAATGCAGCATTCACAATGGGAACACCAGTAGAATCATAATACTTTCATTTTCATTATATTTTAGAGAAGGGTGGCTTAATTGCTACCCTTTTCTCTTTTAAAACGCTACATAACCAAATAAAACAACAACTTTTCTATTATATAATATGATACAAGCAATTACTGCAACTAATCTTACAGCTTACATATCTACTGAAGATAATCGTATTGAAACGGCAATATCATCAATTTTAAAAAATACCCAAATAAGACACCTAGTTAAGTTTATTAATGATATGGACGGAAGTATAGATTACTGTTATCCTTCTGAAACAATAAACAATAGGTACACGGAAATGAATTTCACTTATAATGCTAATTCTGAAGGATTTGATTTTTATGATGCAGAGATAAACCTATTACCAGCAGGTCATTGGAAGTATGAAGTTTATGAGGTAACTTGGATAGGCTCTGTTGTAGTCGCTTCAGGTACAGCTCCTGCTACAGAAATAGATATTCTTCCTGTAGATGATGACAATGGAGTGGTTCAAGGATTAGTTACAAAAGGTATTTTAAACTTAACAGAAAAAACAGGAACGGAACAAGTACAATATAATCAACACGAATCAACAGAAGGAACTAACTACGTATATTACGGACAATAAAATAAAAAATTAGACAATGGCAATAGAAAATGTACAACAACTCTTAACAGAGCAATTAGGTAAAAACAGATGTGATGTAATTACGACAACAGCAATGTCTTCAAAAGACTACTATGCAGTTCACTTTGTAACTGAAAGTGTAATAGCTTCAATAGCAGCTTCTAATATACAAACAGGAGCAGGAAGTGCAGCAGCTAGTCTTCACACTACTATGGCAGCAGGTACTACTTTGTTCTTAAATGTAACTGCAATTACCTTAACAAGTGGATTGGCTATTTGCTACTATGACCAAGTAATATAATGTTAGCACTTAAACAAGCTTTAAGTCTAGTATCATTAAAACCATTAAGCGGTTGGAGTCCTTCTAATGAAGGTTCTCTAGTTGCTTGGTATAAATACAACTCAGGAATATCTAGGGGAGTAGGAAGTGTTGTTAATAGTTGGGAAGACAGTAGTTCAAACTCTTATGATATGGAGCAAGCAACAGAAGAAAATAAACCACAACTAAATGCTACTTATAATACAGTAGACTTTGTTTCTGAAGATGTATCATTTTTACAAACCTCTGGACAGATAACTTTGCCTGGAGAATTTACAATAGCTTTTAGAATTACAGCAACAGCATTCAATAACACTATAATAGGAGATAATACAACTTCCAATGAGTACATAAAACTAACTTCAGCAACTAACATAAGATTAACAATAGACGGAAGCTCTGTTAATTTAGACAACTCAGGGGGATTTGGTACTAATAATGTTATTATAACTAGAAATAGTAGTGATGATGTTAAGATGTATGTTGATAACGTTCTTACTGATACTCAAAATTTATCAGGAACTTCTGATATTGACGCATTAGGGGTAAGGTCTACAAACATTAACTCTTTTGATGGAAGTATTTTTGAAGTGCAAATTTATAATTCTACAAGCTCAGCATTGAATACTAACATAAACGATAGACTTTCAAACTTATAATATGAACAATTTACTTTCCATCAACTTAGGAGCTTCTACATCTCCAAAAATCCAAGAAGTTAGGGGTAGGGACTACATTGAATACTCTGATGAAGATGGACTATGGAAGAACACCTATCCTAATTTTTTAATTGACCTATATTATAATTCTAGTACACACGCAGCAATTATAAACTCTACAGCTGAAATGATTGCAGGGGAGGATTTAGTGGTTGATGAGGACGATACTAACTTAGAAGCTTTTGTTAAATTAAAGAAATTTATAAAGAGTGCGAATAGTAATGAATCTTTACATCAAGTAATTAAAAAGGTAGCCTTTGACTTTAAACTTCAAGGTGCTTATGCTTTACATATTATTTGGAATAGAGATAGAACAGAAATAGCAGAGATTTATCACGTACCTGTAGAGCGTGTAAGAGCAGGAAGACCGAACGAATTTGGAAAAGTGGATACTTACTTCATAAGTTCAGATTGGAGCAATGTAAGGTCAAATAAACCCTATCCTGTTGCAGCATTCAACACTAACGATAGAACTTCAGGAAGTCAATTAATTTATACGGGTTCTTACAGTCCTAATATGGATATATACTATACACCTGATTACTTGGCAGGAAACAATTGGGCTTTGATTGACGCAAAGATTTCTGAGTACCACCTAAACAACATAAACAACGGGTTTTCAGGAAGTTATATGTTTAGTTTTAATAATGGAATACCTTTAGAAGAAGAAAGAAATCAGATAGAAAGAGATATTACAGGGAAGCTAACTTCAGCAGCTAATGCAGGGAAGTTCTTAATGTCGTTCTCAGACGATAAGACTAGAGCTCCTGAAATACATTCATTAAACGCAGCAGACCTTTCTGAACAATACATAAATTTACAAACACTAATCGTTCAAAATATAGTTTCAGCACACAGAGTAACGTCTAAAACATTACTCGGAATAGATACTGAAAACGGATTTTCAAGCTCGGCTGATGAACTTTTGAACGCAAGTAATTTTTATCTTAACCAAGTTATTCGTCCATTCCAACTCAACATCTTAGGAACTCTAGAGAAGATATTTGCAGTAAACAATATGGAACTTCCTGTAAGTTTTGTTCAATTAAAACCGATTACGATTCAGTTTGACTCTGAAACTATAAGAGAAGTTATGACGACAGACGAAATCAGAAGTGATTTGGGATTGCCTGATTTAACACAAGAGCAAGAGGAAGAAGACTTTACTACTCAACTATCAGAAGAAAAGACTGAACTAGATTCTTTTATTGAAGAATTTGGAGAAGATATGTCAGATGAATGGGAACTTGTAGAAGAAGAAGTAGTTGATGGAGAACACCAAGACTTTGACTATGAAGAAGTATTAAACGATATAGCAGGAGAAAAGATTGAACTAGCTTCAACAGGTAGGGCAATACCTAGCCGTAAGTCAGAACAAGACGGACTATCTAAAAAGTCTTTTGATTACTTTAGAGTTCGTTATGTATATTCACAAGACAACTTCTTAACTAGTAAGACAGGAGAGAAAAGAGATTTCTGTAAGAAAATGACAGCAGCTAAAAAACTTTACAGAAAGGAAGATATTATCAATATGGGTTCTAAGGAAGTAAATAAAGGGTGGGGACCTAAAGGAAACTCGGATACTTACTCTATATGGCTTTATAAGGGTGGTGGTAATTGTCATCACTTTTGGAGTAGACGTATCTTTAAAACTACAATAGGCGATTCTAAGACTACTAAGATAGAAGATGCTGATATGATAGGTTACACAAAAGCTAAGTCAGAAGGCTTTACAGCTAAGAAGAATGATAAGCTAGTAGCAACACCACCAAAGAAAATGAAGAACAATGGATTTTTAAAACCTAGATAATTATGAGTTACGTACTATTTATATCAGAAGCTAAATTAAAGGACTCTACAGCAATAAGTCTTTCAGTAGATAATGCAATTTTACTCCCATACGTTTTGCAGAGTCAGAAACTTTATGTTAAGACTAAGCTAGGTTCAGACTTATACGAAAAATTAGAATCATTGATAACAGCAGGAACAGTAAATGATGCAGGAAATGAAGCTTATGCTACCTTGTTAAACGATTACATAGGCTCACAACTACCCAACTATGCCCTGTACCACGCCATCCCGTTTTTACGTTTCAAAATCGAGGGAGGGAACATATATTCTAAGGTTTCTGAAACGGGAACAGCATTGACTACTGAAGAAAGCCAACACCTAAGAGAGGAAGTTTTAAATACAGCACAATACTTTACAGAAAGAATGATTGACTACATCTGTAACAACTCAAGTCTTTTTCCTGAATATTCAACTTCATCAGGAGCAGACGTACAACCGAGTCATTCAGCATACTTTAATGGATTACATATATAATGAAAGTAAAGAAACACTACAAGCCAAAACAAATTAATATAACTAAACTAAAATCCTACTTGGATACAAAACCAAAAACAAATGAAAGAAGTGCAAGACACCTTACAAGTAGGGATAGCAAATAGTTTCGCAATAGTTTTTAGTATTGCACAGATTAATCAAATACTTACATTAGTAAGTTTGACATTAGCTATTTCATATACAATTTATAAGTTTATAAAATTTGAAGAATATCAAGACAGATAAAATAGAACTATTATTAGTTAGAGATACATTCTCAGAGAATAGTACATTAGGCGAACTCTTTTTAAATGGAGTAAGGATTTGCGACACCTTAGAAAACCCTTGGTTAGACAATATAAGAAACATTAGCTGCATTCCTGAAGGGGAGTATGATGTAAGACTTAGATATCCTAGAGAGTCAGGGACTAGGGATTATTTACACTTATTAGTTAAAGGTGTACCTGATAGGACTTATATTCTTTTCCATATAGGCAATAGACCAAGTGATACAAGTGGTTGTATTCTAGTCGGCTTATCTAGTTCACAAGACTTTGTTAATAACTCTAAGGACGCAATGGACTTACTTATGAAAGAAATCATTAATTTAGGCGCTACAAATATTAACTTAATAATTAAAAAAAAAGTATTATGAAAAGATTAAAAAATTGGTTTACAGGCTTATTCATTAAGCAAATTTTCACATCAAAGAAGTTCATTTATACCTTGATAGGGGTTTTAAC
>Ga0308011_10001254_pt1 | contig 11703 bp, 10 predicted proteins | sample Neamet177_FD_203144 | JGI IMG/M metagenome (GOLD analysis project Ga0308011, IMG submission 203144) | Marine microbial communities from water near the shore, Antarctic Ocean - #177 | ecosystem: Environmental > Aquatic > Marine > Unclassified | place: Southern Ocean | collected 2014-07-25
TGAAATGCGTATCGTAGATGTGAAAACAGGACGTACTGTAATGACAAATGTCATTCCTTATGGTGGTATTTTGAATGTCAAGGACGGTGCCAAGATCAAGAAGGGTGCGGAAATTGTTCAATGGGATCCTTACAATGCAGTAATTATTGCAGAGGCGCCAGGTAAAATCTCTTACCAAGATATTATTCAAGGTAGTACCTACAAAGTAGAAATAGATGAGCAGACTGGTTTCCAAGATAAAGTTATTTCGGATAACCGTAATCGCAAGTTAATTCCTACGATTCAAGTATTGGATGGTTCAGGAGTAGAGCTTAAGCATTATACGTTGCCTTCTGGTGCTCACTTAATGGTAGAAGAGGGTGAAGATATCGCTGCGGGTAAAATTCTTGTTAAGATTGCTCGTAAGAGTGCTAAAGCAGGTGATATTACTGGTGGTCTTCCGCGCGTTACGGAGCTTTTCGAGGCACGTAACCCATCCAACCCTGCTGTTGTTGCTGCTATTGATGGTATCGTGAGTTACGGTAAAATCAAGCGTGGTAATCGTGAAATAATCATCGAGAGTCGCACAGGCGAGATCAAAAAGTATTTGATTAACCTAAGCAAGCAAATTCTGGTTCAGGAGAATGACTTTGTAAAAGCCGGAACACCCCTTTCGGATGGAGCAATAACTCCTAATGATATCCTAGCGATTAAAGGCCCTACAGCTGTTCAGTCTTACTTGGTAAATGAAATACAGGAAGTATATCGTTTGCAAGGTGTGAAAATCAATGATAAGCACTTTGAGGTGATTGTACGTCAGATGATGCGTAAAGTTAAAATTCAGGATTCTGGCGATACGCTATTCTTGGAAGGTAACTTGGCTCATGCTATTGACTTTATCGAAGAGAACGATAGAATTTATGGAATGAAAGTGGTCGAAGATGCAGGCGATAGTCAAAATCTTAAAGAAGGCCAAATAATCTCAACGAGAGATCTACGTGATGAAAATAGTATTTTATTACGTGAAGATAAAGCAGTAGTTACTGCACGTGAAGCTAACCCGGCTACTGCTGCTCCTGTCTTACAGGGTATCACCAGAGCCTCGTTACAGACAAAATCATTTATTTCTGCTGCGTCTTTCCAAGAGACGACTAAAGTGTTAAATGAAGCTGCTGTGAATGCGAAAGAGGATACGCTTCAGGGATTGAAGGAAAATGTTATTGTTGGTCATCTCATTCCAGCTGGTACAGGTCTTATGAAATACCGCTCTACGGTGGTAGGTTCAAAAGAAGAGTACGAGCAAATGCAGGAGACTCTTAGCGTGGACGTTGAATAAGTCAATGAAATAGAAGGTATGGCAGATCAGCAGAAGGAAGGACAGATTAACATTGAATTACCTGAGGACAAAGCGCAAGGTGTTTATAGCAACTTGGTTGCTATAAATCACAGTCCAACGGAATTTGTGGTAGATTTCATTCAAATGATGCCCGGTGTGCCAAAAGCTAAAGTTCAGTCGAGAGTTATCTTGACACCTGAACACGCTAAACGTCTTTTACAGGCTTTAGGTGAGAATGTGACTCGGTATGAGCAGAACTTCGGTAATGTGCAGACCCATGAGCCTCCTCAAGTTCCCTTGAACTTTGGCGGTCCTACAGGCGAAGCTTAAACTTTTTTCTTGAAGAATATAAACCCTCGGCACATGCCGAGGGTTTTTTATTTAATAAAAGCTCAGTGCTAGGCACTAAATTCCTCGATCACACGAAGAATAAGCTTCAATCCACTATCGAGCTCTTCTGTGGTAATGGTCAGCGGTGGTGTGATACGAATGGCATTCTCTGCGAATAAGAAACTATTGGTGATCAACGCTTCTTCTTCCAAGCGAGCAATGACAGCAAAACTGTCTATTTCAGGCTTGAGCCACAGACAGTACATTAACCCCTTGCCACTGATTTTTTCAATACTAGGATGAACAAGCATATCTCGAATGCGCTGCTCTTTAGCGGGGATACCGGCCATAAGCTCAGGGGAAGATTCAAGCGCTTCAAAGACACCTAAAGAAGCTGCACAACTTACTGGGTTACCGCCAAAGGTGGTGATGTGCCCTAAGATAGGATCGGCCTGGATGACTTTCATAATGTGTTCGGGAGCTACAAAAGCGCCAAGAGGCAAACCGCCGCCGTAGGCTTTTGCCAAACACATGATATCCGGACAGAAGGCATAGTCGAGGTGTGCAAACCAAGGCCCAGTTCTACCCATACCGGTTTGAATCTCATCTAGAATCATCAGGGCACCCACTGCTCTACAACGTGCGCGTACTGCATTAATCCACGCTGGATCCGCAGGAATATAACCACTACCTGCTTGGATACATTCAATAATCACTCCTGCAGTCTTTGAAGTGATCAGCTCAAGCACAGCGAAGTCATTAAAATTCGCCTGATACGTATCTGGTAGTAGCGGGTAATAACCGCCTTTGTATTTATCAGATCCTTGGATGCTCAAAGAACCATGTGTTGAACCGTGATAGCTGTTTTTAAAACTGATGAACTGGCTACGACCAGTATATTTCTTGGCAATCTTCATGGAAGCTTCAATAGCCTCTGTACCGCTGTTCACGAAGTAGACGCGGTCCATACACGGATGGAGCTTCTCTAAAGTTTTCTGGGCCAATTTTACCTGCGGCCCAATGGCAAATTCACCATACACCATCACATGCATGTGCTTTTTCACCTGCTCAAGAACGGACGCCACCACTTTGGGGTGACCGTGTCCAAGGTTGGCTACAGAAACTCCCGAGATAAAATCCAGATAAGCCTTACCTTCAGTATCATACAAATAATTGCCCTCAGCACGATCTATAGCTAAAGCGCTAGGAGAGTCAACTACTTGAGCAACATGATCTAAAAACAAAGATTTGATATCTGCCATAGACCGTCAAAAATACAGGTTTTCTTATAAGCATCGGTGAACTTACTACCGTTAAAAACGGTCATTTATTCCATATTTATGTACGGTATTTACCGTACACGTTTTTACGTACTGGTTATTCTTAAGTGCATAAAAAAACCACCTCGAGGGGTGGTTTTTGTTTGTATGCTTAGCGCATTGGGCGTCCGCCATCAGGGCCTGGACTCTTGCCTTTATCTCTTGGGCGGTTGCCCTTCATGCGTTCCATCATTCTTCGTCCAAATTCCTTTTCAGCACGCATCAGTTTGGCTGTTTTTTTGGCACCTATGACTTCGATGAAATCGTCTAGATAGGATTTGCGCAGCTCTTCGATAGCAATATGTGTGTCTGCAAAAGAGTAGAGCATCTTTTCTACCTCCTTCTCCGATGCCTCGTCGCCAGCGAGTTTCTTAAGGCCTGTACGTTGCTGCTCGCGGAGTTCTTGTTCCTTGTTTTGAAGCTCGTTGTACACCGGCCAGAACGCTTGGCTTTCAGCTACAGTGAGTTCTAGTTCATCGGTGAGGTAGGCCATCTTTATGGCCTCAATCTTTTCTTTCTTTTTTTCAAGCTCGGCACGATCGCCCATTTTGGGTTGTGCCATGACCGCTGCTGTAGAAAGCAAGAGGCCAAAAATTAAAGTCTTTTTCATAATTCTAAGTATTTGTAATCTGAATGGTAATAGTCGTAATATACATCTGCATCGAGCTCGACTTCAGCGAAATCTAGCGAATCGGGCTCCACAAAGGAGTACATATCCTCAACCTGCAAGTAGCCTAGGCTGTACATCTCGGCCAATAGATCCTCTGTTACTTCAATATCATTTCCTGAAGTATCCGGCCAAAAGAATACGGCTAAAGCAATGGCGGCTGCGACGGTCGTGGACCAGCGAACAATATGCATATAGCGCGGCTTCATAGCGACAACAGGGCTCGAAGTCCGGTCCATGAGATGCTGCTCCGGAATGCGGTGAAGCTTTGTTTTGAGCTCTTTTAACTGAGCATCGCTTGCTGTATATGTTCCTTTTTTGTCCATCTATTTGTTAGAGTTCTCGTAATTACGGAAGGTTTAAAAGGCCGATTAATCTTTCTTCCATCTTATTTTTAGCGTGGTGGTAATTCGCCTTGAGTGCCCCTACGGAAGTACCCGTGAGTTCGGCAATGTCCTTGAAGCTCATATCCTGGTAATACCGTAATTCAAAAACCAACTGCTGTTTTTCTGGGAGGCCCGCGAGGACTAACTGCACCTTGGCATTAATCTGCTCACTGTCCCATTTTAACTCGGATGAACCGTGTGCGGCATAGGCACTGTCTAAATCTGCACTTAGATGTTTCTTTTCCTTTTTCAACTCGTGTAACGAGGCATTGCGAACAATGGTGTAGCACCAGGTAAATGGATGGCTGTTACCCTTAAACTTGTGTAGGTTTTTCCAAATGTTGATCATCCCTTCTTGCAGGGCGTCTTGTGCCAATGATTCACTTTTAAGAATGCCCATGGCACAATAGAGGAGACGTTCGCTGTACTGCTCAACGATCTCAAAAAAAGAAGCCTCCCACTGCTCTTGCAATAGGAGGCTCTTGATATTTGTGGTTTCCTCCATTGTTCTTTAGATGAATGGAAGATACTAAAGGTTTAAGTGAATAATTATTTTCTAGAGATCACCTTTTGTGCTGCTGCAACAATGGCATCAGCATTCAAACCGTATTTTTCCATAAGCTGTGCTGGAGTACCACTCTCACCGAAGCTGTCGTTAACAGCTACGAATTCTTGTGGAACTGGATTGTTGGTCACTAAGGTCTGCGCAACGCTTTCGCCCAAACCACCAAAACGGTTGTGCTCTTCAGCAGTGACCACACACCCTGTTTTTGCAACTGATGCTAGAATGGCTTTCTCGTCTAATGGCTTGATCGTGGCCATGCCTATGACCTCCGCGCTTACGCCTACAGCTTCTAGTGCTTCAACGGCTTGCAGCGCTTCCCATACAAGGTGTCCGGTGGCAATGATGGTAACGTCTGTTCCTTCGGTCAGAACGTCGCCTTTACCAATCTCAAATTTGGCATCTGCAGGAGTGAAGTTTGCCACTTTTGGGCGACCGAAGCGCAAGTATACTGGACCATCATATTCAGCGATAGCGATGGTTGCAGCTTTGGTCTGGTTGTAATCGCAAGGGTTGATCACGACCATGTGCGGCAACATTTTCATCAGACCAATGTCCTCAAGGATTTGGTGCGTTGCACCGTCCTCACCAAGAGTAAGGCCTGCGTGAGAAGCACAGATTTTAACGTTTTTACCGCTGTACGCGATGCTCTGGCGGATCTGATCGTACACGCGACCCGTAGAGAAGTTTGCAAAAGTTCCGGTAAAAGGAATTTTACCACCTATGGTTAGTCCAGCTGCGATTCCCATCATGTTGGCCTCTGCGATACCTACTTGAAAGAAGCGATCCGGATGCTGGTCCTCAAAAGCATTCATTTTTAATGATCCTGTGAGATCCGCACAAAGTGCCACTACGTTTTCATTAGTATTACCTAATTCCACTAATCCTGCACCAAAACCTGAACGTGTGTCCTTGCTTCCTGAATCTGTATACTTTTTCATCTTACTTGATTTTCACAATGGTTGATGAGCCTGGACTCACTCTAAATTCTTCGCTCTTACTGTACCCTGTTTCTTGGGCAAATTTACTTCTGAAGATAACTTTATATTGACCTGGCTGAAGTTGAAAAACTTGACGCTCACTGCTATTACTGAGGTCCACCACCCATTCATAACCTTGCTCTCTTTGAACAAATATTGACCCAAACCCGCTTACACCTGTTTGAATGGTAACCCTACCGGGTGGGGGAACAGCAATAGTAGTTTTGGCACTAGCCTTAATATGCACTCCTTTTTGAATAATTCTAGGCAAGGTTAGGATCTCTAAGTCATAAGTACCGCTGAGATAACGTTGCGTTGTTCCAAAGTCTTGGACATGCAATATCTCTTCTCTTCCAGAGGGCTTTACAACGCAGGTAATACTTTGTGAAATCCTTGGTGAAGCTCTAAGTTCAAGATCTCCCTGCGGAGTATTCGCTCCTATGTGTGTGTGTGTACCACTGAATATAACTACACTGTCAACTCTTACTGGTGGTACCGTATGAATCTCCATATCATATACAATCAGTGGATCTAAAACAAGTGTATCTGGCTGTCCTTTATAATTCAGCGTATGCACAAAAGCGTCTTTAACTTTACCGCTGGTGTGATCATAAAGTATAATAGGTACATTAGTTTCTGTTGGTTTCCCTGTGATGTCTAATAGATTAATTTGTGCAGTAGTGTTGTCAAGAGCTTGGGATATCACCACGCCTAAAACGTTTTTAAAAGTATTTTCATCCGACGCATCAAAATAAGTTCCCACACATTCGAAACTATCTTTAAAATCATCCTCTAGTCCTATACCGATGACAAAGGGTTTAAGTATGATGCCTTTTTTCTGCAGTCGCTTACTTACGATGCAAGGATCACCATCACAGGCTTCAACTCCATCTGTTATGAGTATGATAATATTTCTGCAATCTTCGCAAGGCGGAAAATCATTCTCTGATTTCATCAGGGAGCCAGCAATAGGTGTAGTCCCTTTAGGTTTAATGGTCTTGAGAACACGTTTGATTTTATAAATATTTCCATTCCCAAAAGGGACTTCAAGCCTGGTATCCGAGCAGTCTTGGGGAGGAACAGGTTTTTGATGTCCATACACTCTGAGGGCCAATTGAAAATTCCCATCTGCTTGTATGCCTTGAAGGCTATCGAGCATTTGGCCCATTAGTCGCTGTGCAACGTCGATTTTAGCCCCACTTTCCCATCTGCCATACATACTTTGACTGCCATCAAACACGAATAGTATTCGTGTTAAAGGCGGTTTTTTCTCTTGCAGATCTGTCTGTGCTTGAAGCACAGTGAAAAAAAAGAGACTAAGTATGGTAGTTAATAGTTTCAAAAAACAGGTTTTTAGTAGTCGCCTAGTGTTTCTTTATTTTGCGCTAATGCACTCGCTAGTTGCTCATCATTCGGCGCAACACCATGCCATTTGTGGGTTCCCATCATAAAATCAACACCATTTCCCATTTCGGTATGAAGTAGCAAGCAAATAGGTTTTCCATTCCCAGCTTTCTGTTTTGCTACTGTTATTGCTTGGTCAATAGCGTCCAGATCATTTCCCCTTTCAACGTCTAGAACATCCCAACCAAATGCCTCAAATTTAGCCCTCAAGGAGCCCATGGCTAGAACATCGTCTGTTGTTCCATCTATTTGCTTTTCGTTGACGTCAATCGCAGAAATGAGGTTGTCAATTTTTTTTGCAGAGGCATACATTGCTGCCTCCCAAACCTGACCTTCTTGTAACTCTCCGTCACCATGTAGGGTGAAAACCAAGGAAGAATCGTTGTTTAACTTTTTAGCTTCAGCCGCACCAATAGCAACGCTCATCCCTTGTCCTAAGGATCCTGATGCAATTCTAATTCCCTCTAAACCCTCATGGGTTGTTGGATGTCCTTGAAGCCTCGTGTTTAGCTTTCTAAATGTAGCTAATTCACGTACTGGAAAATAGCCAGATCTCGCAAGAACGGAATAGAACACTGGTGAAATATGACCGTTTGATAAGAAGAACAAGTCTTCCCCAATACCGTTCATGGAAAATTCCTGAGCATTATGATTCAGATGCTTAAAATACAGAGAAACTAAGTATTCAGCACAGCCCAACGAGCCTCCAGGGTGTCCGGAGTTTACGGCGTGAACCATTCTAACGATATCTCTGCGAACTTGCGATACGACCGCCTGTAGGTTTTGTGGTGACATGAGAGGAAATTAGGATTTCTTGTTTGACTCAAAATTACGTTAAAACTTGCTGGAGGATCAATTTTAAGTTCCTTGTTATATACACACGTTGCTAACAAAGAATACAATTATCTTTGCCGCCTTAAAGCTTAGATTATGAAGTGTGGAATTGTCGGTTTACCAAACGTTGGAAAGAGTACATTATTCAACTGTTTATCCAGTGCAAAGGCCCAAGCGGCTAACTATCCGTTTTGTACAATAGAGCCTAATGTAGGGCAGGTAACTGTTCCTGACGCTAGGTTGGAGCGATTGTCGGAATTGGTAAATCCTCAAAAGATACAGCCTGCAAATGTTGAGATTGTAGATATCGCAGGGTTGGTACGCGGAGCATCTAAAGGTGAGGGCTTAGGTAATCAATTCCTGGCAACTATACGCGAGACCAATGCGATCATTCATGTTTTAAGATGCTTTGAGAATGAAAATGTAACACATGTTGACGGCAGTATTGATCCTATTCGAGATAAAGAGACTATTGACATAGAGCTTCAGTTCAAAGACTTAGATACCATCGAAAAGCGCTTGGATAAGGCGAAGAAAATGGCGAAAAGTGGGGAGAAGGAAGCAAAGCTTAATGTGGTTACACTAGAGCGTTTGATTTCTTTTGTGATGGAAGGACGAAATGCTCGTGCATTTGAACGAAGTGAGCGGGAATCTGACCTAATCACAGAAATGCAACTTCTTACGAATAAGCCAGTATTGTATTTGTGTAATGTGGATGAGTCTTCTGCCAAGCAGGGTAATTCCTTTGTGGACCGCGTAAGACTCATGGCGTCTGAAGAAGGTGCTGGATGTTTGCATATTGCCGCAAGTACGGAGTCTGATATCGCTGAACTAGAATCGTATGATGAAAAGCAGATGTTTCTTGATGAATTGGGGCTTGACGATGCCGGTGTAAATAGAGTGATTAGAGCTGCCTATGAGCTCCTAAAACTTCAGACCTATTTCACAGCAGGAGAAAAAGAGGTAAGGGCTTGGACCATTGAAAAAGAATCTACTGCTCCACAAGCTGCTGGGGTAATTCATACTGATTTTGAGAAAGGATTCATTCGTGCTGAGGTGATTTCATTCGTAGACTTTGATAGTTTAGGTAGTGAGGCTGCCGTGAAAGAAGCTGGTAAAATGCGTGTGGAGGGAAAGGAGTATATCGTTCAAGATGGTGACGTTATGCACTTTAGATTCAATGTGTAAAACCTGTGTATAGTTTCATCTGAATTGTCCTTGAAAAAGTAGTGCTAAGTGCTAAATTGGATTTCTCTTGAATCTGAGTTTTATGTCACAAGAAACCAACTACACTGAGGATAATATTCGCTCCTTAGAATGGGACGAACACATCCGTTTACGTCCCGGTATGTATATCGGAAAACTGGGCGATGGAAAAAGTCCAGATGACGGTATTTACATTCTTCTTAAAGAAGTACTTGACAACTCTATTGACGAATACGTCATGGGAGCAGGTAAGGCCATTGAGGTAAAGATAGCTGATGGTCAGGTAATTGTCCGAGATTATGGTCGCGGAATCCCATTAGGTAAGGTGGTTGATGTAGTTTCTAAAATTAATACAGGTGCTAAATATGACAGTAAGGCATTTAAGAAATCTGTAGGTCTTAATGGCGTTGGTGCCAAAGCAGTCAATGCACTTTCACAAGAGTTTATAGTTCAAGCATTCCGCGACGGTAAAACCAAACGAGCAAAATTTGTTCGAGGTAAGCTGACAGAGGACGACGCAATCACGGAGTCTTCTCAACGCAAGGGAACTAAGATATCGTTCCGTCCGGATACAGAAATCTTCATGAATTACAAATTCATGGTGGAATATGTAGAGAAGATGCTTTGGAACTATGCCTATTTAAATCCGGGTCTGACCTTGTATTTAAATGGTGAGAAGTTCTATTCAGAGAATGGTCTTAAAGATCTACTTCAAGATAATTTGGATGGAAACACGCTCCATGATATAGCGCATTTAAAAAGTGATGACATTGAAGTTGCATTCACTCATAGTGAGCGCATGCAAGGAGAGCAATACTATAGTTTTGTTAATGGGCAGCATACTACGCAGGGAGGTACACATCAAAATGCTTTGAGAGAAGCCTTCGTTACAGTAATAAGAGATTTTTACGGTAAGAACTTTGACGCCTCAGATGTAAGAAGTTGCATCATTGCAGCCATTTCTATTAAAGTAGAAGAGCCTATTTTTGAATCTCAAACTAAGACTAAACTGGGATCGTTAGAAATGGCTCCGGGTGAAATTCATGTAAGGACTTTTGTAATTAATTTTTTGAAAGAAAAATTAGATAATTTTTTACATCGCAACACAGCAGTAGCTGATGCTATTCTGAAAAAAATTCAACGTGCTGAGCGTGAGCGAAAGGATCTCCAAGGGATTAGAAAACTCGCTCGCGAAAGAGCGAAAAAATCAAATTTACACAACAAGAAATTACGAGATTGTAGAGCCCACTTAAGTGATACAAAGGCGTCGGCCAAAGGCGACAGAAGGCTGGAGACTACGCTGTTTATAACAGAGGGCGATAGTGCTTCTGGATCTATTACGAAGAGTCGAGACGTAAATACACAAGCGGTGTTTTCCTTAAAAGGAAAACCATTGAATTCTTTCGGTTTAACCAAGAAAGTCGTTTATGAGAATGAAGAGTTTAACCTACTCCAAGCGGCGTTAAATATTGAGGATGGGTTAGATGAATTACGTTACAACAACGTGGTAATAGCTACGGATGCGGATGTTGATGGAATGCACATTCGATTATTATTGATTACGTTCTTTTTACAGTTTTTCCCTGAGTTGGTTAAAGAAGGCCATCTATACATACTGCAGACGCCTTTGTTTAGAGTTCGAAACAAAAAAGAAACGAGATACTGCTATACGTCTGATGAAAAAAATGAAGCCATAAGGGTATTGGGACCAAAACCTGAAATCACCAGATTTAAGGGATTGGGTGAAATATCACCAGATGAATTTAAGCACTTCATCGGCAAGGACATACGATTGGAACCTGTGATGATACATCGGGACTACAGATCGGAAGACTTATTGACTTTTTATATGGGTAAAAACACCCCTGCACGACAGGAATTCATCATTGAAAATCTACGTGTAGAAAAGAATCTTGAAGAAGAACTTTTTAACTAATGAGTGAAGAATTGACCCCCATAGAAAGCGGATTAGATCCCGAAATGCAACCTCAGGAGATCCAAGAGGAGGGAACTCGTATCACCCGAGTATCAGGAATGTACGAAGATTATTTTCTGGATTACGCTTCTTATGTAATTCTTGAGCGTGCGGTGCCAGCCTTGAACGATGGATTAAAGCCGGTTCAAAGAAGGTTGTTGCATTCTATGCGAGAGATGGATGATGGTCGTTTTCATAAAGTAGCTAACATCATAGGTCAGACGATGAGGTTTCACCCTCATGGTGATGCGTCTATTGGGGATGCATTGGTTCAAATGGGGCAAAAAGAGCTTCTGATTGATTGTCAAGGGAATTGGGGTAATATTTTAACAGGTGATAGTGCTGCTGCACCACGTTATATAGAGGCCAGACTTACGAAGTTTGCTTTGCACGTTGCTTATAGTCCAAAGGTCACGAACTGGCAGTTAAGTTATGATGGCCGTGCGAACGAGCCAATACATTTACCAATGAAGTTCCCGATGCTTCTCGCTATGGGTGTTGAAGGAATTGCCGTAGGATTAAGTACTAAAATTCTTCCCCACAACTTTATAGAATTGGTTGATGCATCTGTTAAAGTATTAGAAGGCAAGCCGTTTAAGTTATATCCTGATTTTCCTACAGGAGGCCAAGCTGATTTTTCCAATTATAACGAAGGTATTAGAGGTTCTCGCGTACGCGTACGCGCGAAGATTTCTCAGCTAGATAAAAATACCTTAGTTATCACA
>Ga0308011_10001257_pt1 | contig 11684 bp, 6 predicted proteins | sample Neamet177_FD_203144 | JGI IMG/M metagenome (GOLD analysis project Ga0308011, IMG submission 203144) | Marine microbial communities from water near the shore, Antarctic Ocean - #177 | ecosystem: Environmental > Aquatic > Marine > Unclassified | place: Southern Ocean | collected 2014-07-25
TAGAGTAACTACTACAGGTCAGAAAGGGGAGTGGGCTTTATATACTGCAACTTATGATGGTAGTGGTACTCCTGCAGGTATGAAAATATATGTAAATGGAGTGGAATCTCAAGACTCTTATTTTCAAGGTGGTGTTTATAATAGTATGCAACAAACTTCATCTAATCTTGATTTAGGTCAAGGTAATACAAATCCTTATGTGGGAGATTTAGATGAGTGTAGTATTTATAATGCTGAATTAACTGCTGCTCAAGTTATTGAAATTTATAACTTAGGTAATCCAAACGAATTAACAACTTTAGCAACTAGCTCTTCAAATCTTATTGGTTGGTGGAGAATGGGAGATGGTGCTGTATATCCTATAATACCTGATGACAGTACAAACTCTAATGATGCAACTATGGTTGGTATGGCTGCTTCAGATATAAGAGAGTTTTCTCCTAACTCAGAGAAAAGCTCATACTTCACTTATGAATTTGGTAATGTAGAGTTATGTTTAGGTAGTTCTTCTGAGAGTATATATTGTCATATATATGATGGGGCGGGTGCTGCAGGAGAATACAATGCTAGAAGGATATGGAATGGATACTCATCAAAATATCATATAGCAACAATGAAAGTAGATTCATCTGCAGCTAATCTAAGCATTCAATATAATAATACTCCTGAACAGCAAGGTACTATGATTGGGTACAATCCTGCACAAACATATAATTCAGCTAAATTTAAGATAGGAAACGGAACTCACTTAGGAGGTTTAGACGGAAATCTACAAGAGATTATAATTTATAATAGAGCTTTAATTTCTAGCGAAATAGAAACGGTGCAAAATTACTTAAACGGAAAATACAAAATATATTAAACAATGGCACAAAACTTAAATTACACCAATATATTCTTTAGTATATCCCCTAGAGCTTATGGCTCTCTAGCAGCTAATAGTGGGGGATATGTTTATGATGTTTATGGAGGTAATACAGATTGTTATATTCATAGTGTTAATGCTCCAATAACATTGCAGGTTTGGTGGCAAAACACAAATCTTACACAAGCTCAAGAAGGAACAGGTTCTTCAGGAGAAAGAGTGACAGGAGATTTAGTAAATGTTGTTTTTGATATTTGGGAACATACTAATTCTATTGAATCTAGTATTAGTACTTCAGATTTTAGAAAAATAGCAACAATTAAGAAGTCAAAAGATATTCCTAAAAAATGGAATGGTAGAGTAGCTGAAAATCCTACATTATCAGGTCATAGATTTACAATAGATATAAGTGATATTTGTGCAGATTTACTTTCTTACAGTCTTGTGCCTAATAATATTGGAACTTTTGGAGGGTTAAATGACGGTAGTACAGGTCCTCAAGGCAGTTCAAATTCAAGTATAATCCCTAATCTATTTGGTGGATTAAATGGTCAATGGGTTATGGAAGACGTAGCCTTAACAGCAACTACAGCAGCTCCTAGTATGTTTAATTTAACAATGAATGGAACAGAAAGAAGAATCCGTGTATTTGCTAAGTTTGAAGTAATGAAATCAGATGGAAGTTTAGAAATATCAGATAGTCCTTCAACTCGTACTATTAGTGATTTTTCTATTATTAATTCAGCTCCTCAATGGTCAGATTCTCATAATTTAAGGTCTCACGAGATGAGAAGATATAGTAGCTCTAATCGTTTTCTTACAAATTCTCCTAATTTCAACACAGGAACATCAGGTACAGGTAATACTATATATTGGAAGAAGGTTGATATAAATTCTCAATCAGAATACCTTCAATGGTATCAAAGGGATTTACCTTACATAGCTACAGGTGCAATAAGTGATTGTGATGCTTTTGCATTAAAGGTAGATGTATCTTCTGACAGAAACTTTACATCACTTACAGATACGGTATACTTAGTGGATTTTATGCAGAACGGAAGAGCTAGGATGGCTATAAATGGAAAGATTTATAGGTCTCAGTATAGGGGGTTTACACAGAACATATCTCCTGATTGGATAAATAAACATAATAATGGTGGAAATATTGCCGAAAGTGTTCCTTCATATACTGCAAATCCTATAACCACTACAAATAAATTCTACAGAGTAAGTATTGCAATGAGACAGGCTACAGGTAGTGTTGTTAGTAAACCAAGCGGATATATGTATTATGAGTTAGATTTAGAAACAAAAGGAAATTGGAAAAATACTCTAGGTATGCAAAATGGAGTTAAATTTATGTGGTTAAATAGATTAGGTGGAATTGACACATATACTGCTAAATGGAATATGACCTCATCATTAGAAGTTAGTCAAGATGTTATAAAGAAGAGAAGTCCTGACAGGAAACATCCAAAAAAATCAGACTCAACTGTAGCTAATAGTAGTATTGGAGCTAATGTATACCCTCACTCAAGAGAAGTTTTAAATGTAAATGCTAATAGAAATTACTCTGCATATACAGACCCTCTTTCTCCTGATGAATCTAGGTGGGTGGAGGAAATATTAACCTCTCCAAATGTATGGATAATGCAAGAAACTAAAGCTTCTGCCTATTTACAGACATTAAGTACAACAAATGAAGCGAGACCATCTAAATTAGGATATACACCTATTCTTATAACAAACTCAAATACTATGTTAGTTGATGAAGAAAGTGGTTTGGTGCAAATAAATATAGAGTTTTCAGAATCTCACGAAGTAAATACACAGAGGAATTAAATGAGTGCAAAGACGATTGAGATAGAAATTATAGATAAGAAGCTACAGGAAACCACAACAGGAGGGGGTGTAGAGACTCTACACGTTATGAATGTTCCAAATCATAGCTTTACTAGTGCTTTATCTTCTTCTAATATAGGGCAGGCAGGATGTACTACTTCTTTTACTCAAAGTTATAGTTATATAGGATTGAATCTAGACGGTGCAGGAGGTACTCCTACAAATACAAATTGGAGTCCTTGCTCATTCAAAGAAGCTGCAGGAGGTGGTAATCCTTCTAGTTTTTGTGGTATATTTTACAGGGAAACACCAATACCATATAGAAATGGTATTCAGCAATGTGTTTTTCCCGGAACTCAACCAACATACCCTATTTTTAATTATGTCGCACGAGGGAACTTTGAAGCTACTTATGGAGGCTCTAATCCTGGCTTTATAAACGATAGTGTTAATATAGTTACAGTTGGAGCAGGTACAAAAGATGTGGTAGGTCAAAGTATCATTGAAGGTAATATTTCAACTTCTACAATTCAAGTACCTCCTAATTATTGGTGGGGAGCAAAATCTCAATGCTACCCTACAGGGCAATCAACAAATGGTCCGGCTCAGATTACCTCTCCTTTTATTGATGAAAGTCCATTTCCAATGCCGCCTACATCTTCTTTAGGTGTTTGTACTCTTTATGCGGGAGCAACAAACTTCTGTTGGTATAGTGGAACAAACGCATCTTCAGGTATTTATCAAAGAATATCAGCATTAACTGCGGGTGTTACATATAATTTAACAATTAAACTTGCCCAAAACGACACATTGGGAGGTGGAGAACTTAAAATAGGCTCTCATAAGCTTGATAATGGGACGTCTGTAAATGGAGATACCTATATAAATCTAGGTGGGGATAACGCTCTTATTTATGGAAGTAATGGGGCGGGAGAATACGAAGGCACGGGAACTACTTCTTTTAGTTGCCAAACAACTGCAGAGCAATCATTTACATTTGTAGCTCAAGGAGGTAATGAGGTTTTATGTATAGAGTACCTAAGTAAAACTCCATATGCAGCTACCTATGGTGGAGATATTATAATAGATTATGTTAATATATCAGAGACATTTTTAGCTCCATATAATATAGGGACTATTTATGCTTTAGCAGATGCAAATAACACTCCAAGTGGCTCTACTACTAATTATGGTTCTGTTGTGATTGATGTTGTTCAATGTGATTTGGCTAAAGATATGGTAGCTGTAAGTCAAAGCTCATTTCCTATTACCGGTGCTACAGGGCTTAGTTTATTATCCCCTCCGATAAGATTATCTAACAATCCTGCTTGGAATCCTACACACCCATTAACTCTAGGGATAAATCAAGTTGGATTCCTAACAAATCAAAATGTTTCGGTAGCACCATTTAGTTCTGAAGATAGGTTTTATGACTTGACCGTTGTTAGTGAAACGGGTCAAGATGTTATAATAGGGTCTGCTGACTATCAGTATTCCACTTATAGTCAATCAGTAACAACACAGACAATAGATTATGAAAAGAGTATAGTCGGTAAATTGGAGGTTACAAATAGCGAAGACTTTCCTTTAAATTTATCTTATAATATATCAGACGGAAAGGATTTAGAAAATAGATTTGGGGATTACTCTCAAACATTTGATATCCCTGCTAATGCTAATAATAATAAATTATTAAATAATATTTGGAAACCCACAGTAGACCAATCTCAAAAAAGAACATTTGGCATAAAAGAATGTAGAGTTTTAGTTGATGGGTTGCCATTTTTTAATGGAAGTGTTCAGGTTAAAACTTCATCACAGAAAGATTCTCCCGATTCATATTCCTGTACTCTATATGGAGGAAACTTTAGTTGGATGAGTTTACTTAAAGATAAGTTTTTATGTGAAACTTTTGGAGAAGATGAGGAGTTTTTATATAGTTATCAAGAAATAGAGAATACTTGGTTGAAAACTCAGGCTAACAGTTACATACAGTATCCTTTAATATCATATAAGGATTTCAATGAAGGAGGTACTCCTAATTATGTAAATACATTTGATGAATCAAAGTTACCTGATTTTCAACCTGCATATTATGTCAAAACTCTATTAGAAAAAATAGTTGCAGGTATAGGATATACTATTGATTCTAATTTTTTCAATACACACCATTTTAGTAGACTTATAAACACATTCCCATTCTTATCAAATTCTGCTGTTGATGATGGTATTCATTATAGTTCTACTCAAGGGAGGCAGGTAGATGACGTTCAAACAGTTCAATCTTGTACGGGGTTAGGAAGTTTACAGAGTTGGTCTACTGTTAAGTTAAATCAAAATGATGGAGACCCTTCTAATTCTTACGATAATGCGACAGGAGTATGGACTTGTCAAAAAGCAGGTCAGTATTCTGTAAATGCTCAAATGGGATTTTTAATAGCATTAGCTAGTGCTGCAGGAGGAGAATGCAATGCTTATTGTAATAGTGGTTCTTGTGATTGGTCTTGGACTCCTACAGACCCGTCAGATTCTTGGACTTGGACTTCAAGAGTAAAAGTATCTTATCTTAGTGGAGGTACGGGTTATATCGGGACTACTGCTAATGGTTGGGGTCAAGCTACAGGAAGTCCTCTTGATTGGTATCTTGACGGATGTGGAGATACATCCACTCAATTTACTACTATACCTTCAGGTAGTGTTATTTTGGGGGTTGGAGACACAATAGAACTTCAAGGACGCCATATAGGTCAAAATCTTCTAGGATGTGAACCTTTAGTAAAAACATCATTTGGCTATACATCAAGTACAATTCCTTTAGGAGGGCAAAGACCTCAAATGAGTATTACATTTGATGATGCAGCTCCAAAACTAGGAGGTAATATAAAATACAATAATGTACTTCCTTGTGGAGTAAGTCAGGTAGAATATATAAAAAGTATAGCTCAATTATTTAACCTTTATTTCACTACAGATGTTCAGTCTAAAACTATATATATAGAGCCTTTTAATGAGTTTTACAAACCAAAATCAGAAGGGGTAGATTGGGATATGAAAGTTGATTACACAAAAGAAATAATAGATGATTATGATATTGGACTTAAAAGAGAATTAACTATAGGCTATAAAAAAGATGGCTCTGATGTGTTTGCAAAAGAACAAAATTTCAAGGCAAATATATATGGAGATACAACTAGGCTATATGATTACAATGAAAATTTAGGAGATGATTATGAGTCAGGAAATGTTAAAATAATAAATCCGATATTCGCCTCCACTACTCAAGTTTGGGATAATGATGCACACGATAGTCCTGATGCTAGCAAAGCTCCTGTATTGATTCCTAATTTATGGAATATGGATTGTTATGCAGGAATAGGATTAGGTAATAATCAATGGAGACCAACAGAAATAATATCTAATTTTGTGCCAAGAATTTTTTACTATTGTTGGGAAAATCCTGTAAGTTATACAACCATTCAAAATGGTATGGTTGCTAACGCATCGGGTACTCAAACATATTGGTCTAGGATATTTAGTAATGGAAGTTCATATCAAAACCAAACAGTTTATCCTAGAGCTACATTTGTAGATTGGGAAGAGAGAATACACTCAATGGTTCAGAGACCTTCTCTTTCTTTCGCAGACGAAACATTCACAGCTCCGGGACAATTTCAGGTAAATGAAGTTCCGGGATTATATACAATGTATTATAAAAATATGATAGAGCAATTAAAAGCATCTCCTCGTATTAGAACTGTTTATGTTGGTTTAACTATTACAGACATATTAAATTTAGACCTTAGAAAGTTAGTTTATCTTGATGGGTCTTGGTGGAGAGTAAATAGAGTGTCAGAATTTAGCCCTGCCAATAATCAGTCTACAAAAGTTGAATTAATACAATGGTTAGATGTTGGATACTATCCTGTATACCAAAATACTGATATTATAAATTATACATAAGAGATATGAGAGAATATGTAAAAACAAAAAGCCATCAAAATATACCTAGAAGAAATAGTGCTGCAGAAAAGGATTGGAATCCTATAAATAAAAGAGCATTATCTACTTCTAATACAGGTGTAGTAAATTTTTCAGCAGGTAATGTTTATTATAATACTAATCCTGAAGGTGCTGAATTAATTAATAATGGACAATTTTATACAAATAGTGGTTGGAGTGTATCATCAGCAGGAGGCTTTTTTTTTAATAATAGTCTAACTTTAAATAGCAGTCAAATAAACACAGAGGGAGGAGAGACAGTTTATTCATCCTGTACACAAGTTGGAAGTATTTTTGAAATAGGTAAAACCTACAAATTAGTAATAGAAAATTTGAATATTACAAGCGGCTCAATAGAGTTAAAATTTGGTAGCTCACATAATACTAATCCACAAAGACCTATTTTAACTGCATCCAATAATGGAACTTATGAATATACTTTTATAGCCCTTAATCAGAATGATGGTTTCACTATAAATAGTAATAGCAATACAGTTGCTTCTTTAAACAGTATATCAATAAAAGAAGTAATTGGCAAGACAGAATCAGTTTTAAATAAAGTGCTTATTAGAGATGAATGGGGTAATTATACTGATATGTTAAGGTCTTCCAATTTAGATGATGTATCAGCTCAAGGCTCTTATTCTAATAATCAAACTATTAGAGATATCCCATACGAAAGGGTAGGCAGAATAAACGGAAAGATAAATAAGGATTTTGAAGATTTTTCTTCATATACTATTAGAAGATAATGGCATACGAAAGAATAGCTAGAGTATTATTTACGGAAGGGGAGCAAATGAAAAGCCTTCTGCAAGCAGAGCTTATAGCTCAAGAGCATATAGCTTCAGGTACTTTACACGATTCTTTTGATGTTGATTTTAATGTAGTCGGAAGTGCTATAAATCTAAGTATAACAAATAATGCAGGATATGCTATAGCTGTAGACGAAGGGTTAAGTGCAGGAACATTAGTCGGTATAACAAGATTAATAGCTTGGGTAAAGGAAAAACAAAAAAGAGGTAGAATGTTGCCTTTTGATAATGAAATTGCAATAACTATAGCACAAAGAGTTCAGGACTCTATTATGGATAGAGGTACTACAAGTCCAAAGGGATTTATTGGGAATGCAATGGATACGGCAAAAAAGATAGGTATGTTTGAAAGGATAGCAGCAGCAACAGGATTAGAAGTAGATGCAATGTTAGGGCAGTCAGAAATAGATGATACAATAACAATAACCGCAACAATATAACACTATGGCAGGAGCAGAACAAAAAATTATTAATGTAAAAATTAAAGGGGTTAATGACCTTCTTAAATTAAAGCAAGCATTAAAACAACTTAAAGACGAGCAAAAGAAAGTTACTCAGGTAAATAAAGAGTCAGAAAAGGAGTGGAAAGATAAAGAGAGAGCTATTGATAAGGCTACTTTAAAGATTAAGCAAAATAGACAAGCACTATTAGCACAGACATCTGCTCAGAAAAAATCTACAGGAGCAGGTAAGAAAATGGGAGCAAATATGCTTAAAATGGCTGCAACTATAACGGCAGTCATTGGAACTGTTAGAGTTCTTAGTCGTGTTTTTGTTAATGCTTTTAAAACTTTTACTGAGTTTGAATTTTCTATGCAGAAAGTAAAGGCTATATCAGGAGCTACTACTGATGAATTTATGAAGCTTACTGAAAGTGCTAAGGAATTAGGTAGAACTACATTCTTTACCGCTAAAGAAGTTGCAGAACTTCAAGTGAACTTTTCTAAATTAGGATTTAGTGCAGATGAAATACTAAAAGTTCAAGAAGCTACACTTAATTTAGCAATGGCTACAGGAAGTGATTTAGCTAGAGCGGCTACAGTTGCAGGTTCAGCAGTAAGAGGGTTTGGACTTGATGCAGACCAAGCTACAAGAGTAGTTGATGTTATGGCTGTTGCGTTTACTAGCTCGGCTTTAGATATTGAAAAGTGGCAAACATCTATGACTAAAGTATCTGCTATTGCTGCGGGAATTGGTGTTGATATAGAGGGAGTAGCTGCAGTAATGGGTTCTCTTTCTGATACAGGTATTGAAGCTTCTATTGCAGGTACATCTTTAAGAAATATATTCTTGAAAATGTCTAATCCTACAGAGGCTCTAGCCAAAAGAATAGGCTTTACAGTAAGTAGTACCGAAGATATGATTAAGGCTCTTAAAATCCTTAAAAAAGCTCAAATAGGACAATTAGAGATGCAGGGTCTTGTAGATAAAAGGCAAGTAATTGCTATGCAGTCTATGATTAACAATGTTGATGAGATAGAAAAATATACATTTGCATTGGATAACGCTTCAGGAGCAGGTAAAGAAATGTCTGCTATTATGGAGGATTCAACTAAAGGTGCTTTTAAAAGATTTACTTCTGCATTAGAAGGAATGTTTTTAGTTTTTTCTGAAAAGATTGCTCCTATGGTTAATAAAATAACTAAAGGTATGAGGGGGTGGATTGAAGTTTGGACTAAAGCTTCAGATAAGAAGATTTCTGATAGAATGGCTATTCAGGCTAAAGAAATGAATAATCTATTTAAAGTTGTCAAAAAGTTGTCTGCTAGTGAAAAAACAAGACAAATGGCTCTTAAGGAAATTAACAGAAAGTATGGGGAGTATCTAGACTTTCAAGTTACTGATATAAATGATACTAAGGCACTTACTAAAGCACAAGACGACTTAAATCTTTCCTTTAAGAATAGAATGGCTGTTCAAGTAGTTAAAGAAGAATATACTCAGCATTTAGCTGATAATGAAAAACGACTGCACACTATTTTCAAACTACAAAAAGAAATAAGTGCAATTGAGGGGACTAGAACATCAGGCAACGGAGAGGTGTTTTTACTTCCTGATGACCCTAGTAAAACGATTAGTAGAGGGGCAATGAATGCAATGAAAGATGCTCAAGAGTTTTGGGATTTTGTATCTGATTTAGATTTAGATAATATGGGAGAAGAAGGTATTAATGGATTTATGCAGCAGTTAGAAGGTGGACTTGTATTAGCACAATCATCTCTAAATAATTTCATTGACATACCTAAAGAATTTTTAAAAGATGCAAACCAATATGCTAAATTTAAAGTAATAGCAGATGAATTAAAAGAATTACAATTAGCAACCGCTAAAAGCACAGAAGATGAATTGTATTGGGCTAAGAGACTTGCTGCTGTAAAGTTAAAGATGAAAGACTTTATGCCTGCAGAAAAAACAGATAATCCAAAATGTCCTGCAGGTCAAACTTATGATGTTAGTCAAGGTATTTGTGTGCCTAATGCTACTGCAGTAAGAGATTTTGCAGAAGAGCTTGCAAGGTTTGAATCAGAAGCGAGAGATTCTAGTAGCGAAAATTTTATTGCAAATGAAGAAAAAAGAAATATAAAACTTCTAGAAATGAAAGCAGAATTAGCAAAAGCGGAATATGAGTTATTTGAAGATGGAGATAAACGAAAGGCTGCTTCTTATTTAAAATATCTAAAGGCACTAGAAACAGCAGATAGAGCTAATTTAAAGAGAAGGGAGAATAGATTAGATGAATCACTTTTAAGAGAAAAGAGGTCTATAAATGCAATGGCTAGAACAAAAGAACATAGCACTTTGGAGATAGCGAGAAAAGAGCTTTTAGCTGAAAAGAATATGCTTAAAAAGAAGTTGCTATTAATGGAAAAGTATAGCGAGTCTTGGAAAAAAATAAAGCAAAAAATGGCTACTGTAGATGAAGGCTTAACTGAAAATACGTATCAGACAGAAAAGGAGCTTCAAAATTTTAAGGTTGATTTGGCTCAAAATATTGCCAATACAACTATGAATATTTTATCTAATCAACTAGCTCAGGCTGAAACAAGAGAACTAGAAGCCTTACAAACTCAAACTACTAATCAAACTACGGAATTAGATAGACAGCTAGCTAATAAAGAAATAACTCAGGCTGATTTTAATGGGGAAAAATTAAAACTTGAAACTGCCGCAGCAGAAGAAGAATTTAGAATAGAAAAAGAATACGCTAAGAAGCGTAAGAATATGGCTAGAGTTCAGATAATAATAGATGGTGCTTTAGCAATAGCAAAGGCTTATGCTCAAGCCGGACCTCTAGGAACTTTTGTAGTCCCATTACTTATTGCTAACACGGCACTTCAATTAGCTACAGTAGAGTCTCAACAATTTGCACAAGGTGGTATGATTGAAGAATATGCTAATGGTGGAATGGTTAATGGTAAATCACACGCACAGGGTGGGGAGAAATTTGCAGTAGGAGGAAGAGTTGTTGAATTAGAAGGCGGAGAGGCTGTTATAAATAAAAGAAGTACAGCTATGTTTGGTCGTCAATTATCAGCAATGAATCAAGCAGGCGGAGGTACAAAGTTTGCAGATGGAGGACTTCTAAATAACTCAGCATTCACATCTGCTAGGTTTAATTCATTAGGAACAGGTGGTTCTCAAGGTTCAGGTAAGGTTGTTGTAGTAGAATCAGATATAACAAGTAGTCAAAGTAAAGTAAAAGCAATTCAAACTAATGCTAGTTTCTAATAATTATTTTATATATTTGCCGTAAATGTTTGTAGATAAAAAAATAAAGGAAGCTCGTATAAGTATATGCAAGGGATGTGAGTTTTATAGAAACTTTTTAATGCTAAAGAAACCTATCTTGACGAAGGGGTCTAGGTGTGGAAAATGCTCTTGTTTTTTAGATGCTAAAGCAGGATTAACTAAAGAATGGTTTGGTAATTGTCCAATAGGAAAATGGGAGTTGAAAGGACTGTAAATATAAATAAAGCTATGAAGTTAGTAGGAACAACTGCAGAACAAGTAAATAAAGAAGATAAAGAAAGTATTATTAATATATTTTCTTCTAATACTAAGGTAGACGGATTAGATAAAAAAGATTTAAAAACTCTATTTGTATTATGGGGAAAATACATACCTCAACACAAGCAAAGTATAAATTGTGGTAGTTGTCAAAA
>Ga0308011_10001265_pt1 | contig 11640 bp, 7 predicted proteins | sample Neamet177_FD_203144 | JGI IMG/M metagenome (GOLD analysis project Ga0308011, IMG submission 203144) | Marine microbial communities from water near the shore, Antarctic Ocean - #177 | ecosystem: Environmental > Aquatic > Marine > Unclassified | place: Southern Ocean | collected 2014-07-25
AAACCACAGATAGACTTTTCAAAAGCAACCGAAATGGAATGTCAAGAATGTAAAGGAACAGTATTCATTCCAGCAAACAAGTTCTTAAAAGTATCTAAAATAGTAACAGGTACAAAAAATGATGCAATTATACCGGTAGAATTATATCTATGTGGAGATTGTGGAGAAATTGTTCAAGAATTATTACCAAAAGAATTACAAGATAAATCATAGTAAATTAATGACCAACGGAGAAGACATATTTAGTAAATATGAAAGGGATAATTACGAAGGTGAATATCCTACCATATCACCAGAAGATTGGGAAACTATAAAGGAAACTTATCCTAAAGATGAAGTTAAAGAAAAATTAGCTGATATCTTTATGAAGTATCCTCTTCCTTATGCAACTGATAAGTACACAATAGAAGATGCTAGAGATGATTACATGAAACTCAAAGGTATTCGGTACAATGAGTTATTAAAAGAAGAAGAGTGGTTTCCAAGAAAATCAAGAGAATCTAAATATCCATTTACATATGAGGATAAACAGATTTTATTCAAAAGATACAACTTAGGTAATCTTTCATCTAATTTCTTTCAAGAGAGAAATAGGTGGAGTATATGTTCATCAGGTTATCCTGGTCCGGCCAGAACTTGGAGAACAAGACCTTTTATGATATCTTTAATGGGAGCAGCTTATTCTTTAAAGTTACCACAAGTTGGTAAAAAGGAATTAAGAATAATGATTGGATTGAGAAAGTATATTGCTTCTCAACATAAACCAAATGTTACAAAGGCTCTTACAGAATATCTAGGTAGTAAAACTATGTTAGATTTCTCAATGGGTTGGGGTGATAGATTAAGTGGAGCATATGCAAGTGAAACTATTGAACACTATGTAGGAATAGACCCTCGTAAAGAGAATCATCCTATCTATGAAGAACAAAGAGATTTTTATAGTAAACATACTACGTTTTTTGAATCACCAACTAAAACAAACTTCTACCAATCACCAGCTGAAGACTTTGATTACTCAGAATATAACGATTACTTTGATTTGGTATTTACATCACCTCCTTACTTTAATGTAGAGAGATATGGTGAAGATGAAACTCAAAGTTGGGTAAGATATAAAGAAATCGATGCTTGGAATGAGCACTTTCTACATAAATCCTTAGAAAAAATTATACCAACACTTAAAAAAGGTGGTAAAATGGCAATCAATATTGCTGATGTATTCACAAGTGGTAAAGGTGGTAAAGATTGGAAAGAAATTACAAATCCTATGGGAGATTTCTTAATTTCAAAAGGATTAACTTATAAAGGTTGTATTGGTATGGAAATGGCAAAAAGACCTAATAGTGGTGGAGCAGGAACAGTTAAGAATACAGAACACAACCAAAATCAGTACTCAGAAGAAACTTTAAAATCTTCAGAAGAAAATAAAGATAAAACTTTCGGTGAGCCGATTTGGATATTCCAAAAATAAGTCGTATATTTGTATAAATAAATAAAAAAGTATAATTTGTATCAAAACATTTATTACCAACGAGAAAAGAATTTAATCCATCTTTGGGATGACCAAAGAGGATACACTGCATTTCCATATACAAGATATGCATATGAGAAAGTACAAAGAGGTGAATATAAATCTATTTACGGAGATACTTTAACTAAGATTTATAAATTTAAAGGAGATGATCCTGATTTATTTGAATCCGATGTACCAGAAACTACACGAGCATTAGTAGATATGTATTCCGAAACAGATGATGTTTCAAAAGGTCATATTATCCTTACTTATGATATTGAGTGTGAGATGGAAAGTGGAATACCAAATCCTGAAGAAGCTACAAATGAATTAACTTCTATTGCACTTCATGATTCAGCTACTAATCAATATTGGGTATTAGTGATGGATAAAGAAGGAATGATGTTAGAAAAAACTACTGATAAATGTATTGTTCTTCCATTCCAAGATGAGAGAGATATGTTGATCAAGTATTTGGAGTTATATGAAATGATTAACCCATCAATCGTTACAGGTTGGAATATTGATTTCTTTGATACACCTATGTTATATAATCGTATTAAGAGATTATTAGGAGAAAAACAAGCAAATAGATTATCACCAATCGGACAATGTTTCTGGTCACCTTATCGTAAAAGATACTTTATGGCTGGTGTATCTTATTTAGATTACATCGCATTATATAAAAATTATAATTATGGTGAACTTGCAAACTATCGATTAGATACTGTTGCACAAAAAGAATTGGGTAGGGGTAAGATTGAATACCAAGGTAACTTAGATCAGTTATTTAAAGAAGATATTGAAAAGTTTATTGAATATAACTTAGTAGATGTTGAATTGGTTGTAGGATTTGAACAAAAACTACAATTCATTGATTTATGTAGAGGTATCTGTCATGCTGGACACGTTCCGTATGAAGATTTTGTTTATTCATCAAAATATCTTGAAGGTGCGATGTTAACCTATCTTCGTAGAAGAAACTTAGTTGCACCTAACAAACCTGCTGATAGAAGAGAACGAATGGAGGCTCTTAAAGCAAATAAACAAGAAAAATTTATTGGAGCTTATGTAAAAGCACCAATTGTTGGTAAATATGATTGGATATATGATTTAGATTTAACATCTCTATATCCTTCTATTATTATGACCATAAATATATCACCTGAAACCAAGATTGGTAAGATTCAAGATTGGGATGCAAATAAATTCATTAAAGGTGAAGTTGATACCTATTATATAGATGACGATTCTATTTCAAAAGAAAATTTAAAAGAATATTTAGATAAATCTAAATTCTCAATTGCATCAAATGGTGTACTTTATAGAACAGATGAAGTTGGTTGTATACCTGGTATTCTTGACTTGTGGTTTCAAAAACGAGTTGAGTACAAGGATGAAATGAAAAAATATGGAAAAGCAGGAAACGAAGAAAAATATGCCTTCTTTCACAAACGTCAGTTGGTTCAGAAGATTTTACTTAACTCTTTATATGGTGTTCTTGGGCTTCCTGCCTTTAGGTTCTATGATGTTGATAATGCTACCGCTGTTACCACAACAGGACAGACAGTTATTAAGTCAACTGCTGATATGGCTAACATCAAGTACAATAAGGAATTGGGTGATCCTGATTTGGATTCTAATATATACATTGATACTGATTCTGTTTTCTTCTCAGCAGTTCCTTTAATGGATAAGAGATTTCCAAAATGGAAAGATGAAGAACAAGATGTAATTGCTGGTTATGTAAATGATATAGCAGAAGAAATGCAAGATTACCTTAATGGTTTTTATGATATTTTATCTAAGAAGATTTTCAACGTAGATGTTGATAAACATAGATTAGAGATTAAGAAAGAATATGTTGCAAAAGCAGGATTGTGGATTGCAAAGAAAAGATATGCACAATGGATTATATCAGATAATGGTGTACCTTGTGATAGATTAGATGTAAAAGGATTGGATGTTAAACGAAGTTCGTTTCCAAAAGCATTCCAAGAATGTATGGGTAAGGTTTTGATTGATATACTAAGAGGTGTAGGTGAAGAAGAACTTACTAAATATGTATTAGATTTCAAAAAGAATATGGAAAATCGACCTAACTCAGAAATTGCTAAGAATACTGCAGTGAAGAATCTTAAGAAATATATGCCTAAAGGAAAGAGAGTACCATTCACTACAATGAAAGGAACTCCTGCTCATGTAAAGGCTGCAATAGCATACAATGACCTTATAAAACATTTTAAAGTACCATACAAATATGGGCCGATGGTAAATGGGGATAAAGTAAAGTGGGTATATCTTAAAGATAATCCACTAGGATTGAATGGTTTGGCATTTACAGGTTACAATGACCCACCAGAGATTGAGAAATTTATTGAAACATATATTGACCGTAATAAAATCTTTGAAAGAGAGTTACGATTCAAGTTACAAGATTTCTATGATGCGATTGGTTGGGGTGAAATGATTAGTGAACAAAAGACAGCTGAAAAGTTTTTTAACTTTTAAAATATAATATGAGATTAATATTAGGAGATAGTGTAGATAAATTAAAAGAGTTAGAAGATAATTCAGTAGATAGTATTGTTACAGACCCACCATATGGACTTTCGTTTATGGGTAAAAAATGGGATTATGATGTCCCATCTCAAGAAATCTTTGAGGAATGTTTGAGAGTTCTAAAACCAGGTGGTTATTTATTATCATTCGCTGGAAGTAGAACCTATCATAGAATGGCAGTAAGAGTAGAAGATGCAGGATTTGAAATAAGAGACCAAATAATGTGGATATATGGTAGTGGGTTTCCAAAATCACACAACATAAGTAAGGGGATTGATAAGAAAGGTGGTCAAAACTTATCTTGGTTTATTGATTATGTTTTAGAATTCGCAGAAGAAAAAAACATTTCTAAAAAAGAACTAACAATGTTATTTCCATCAAAAAATGGAAAACCTACTGGTTGGTTATGGAATAAGAAAAACTCACAAGGTATTACATTAGAACAATACAACACCATAAAAGATTTTTTAGATTTGCCATTTGATAGTGTAGAAGAAGCAGAACGAAAAATTATTGGAAAAAAACACGCAGGCATTGGTAGTGGTAAAACTTATGCATTTACTGAAAATAATAGTGGTAATAAAAATACCGAAATTGATATAACTGCTCCATCAACTGATTTAGCAAAACAATGGAATGGTTGGGGAACTGCTCTTAAACCAGCACACGAACCAATAGTAATGGCGAGAAAACCTTTAAGTGAAAAAACAGTAGTAGATAATGTTTTAGAATGGGGAACAGGTGGAATTAATATTGATGAGAGTAGAGTAGAAACTGATGATAATTTGGGTGGTGGTGCAACAAAAGGTTCGGTATTATCAATAGATGGATTTGATAGACCCTGGATGCATGATGAAGAAAAGATGAAGGCGTTTGGTGATAAAATGAAAGAAAAAGTAGAACACGCTCAAACTCTTGGCAGATTTCCTGCAAACATAATCTTTGATGAAGAAGCTGGTAAAATCTTGAATGAACAATCAGCAAATGGTGATGACGAAATTGGTGGAGCATCTCGTTTCTTTTATTGTCCTAAAACATCTAAACGAGATAGAAATGAAGGATTGGATGATTTTGATGATGTAAGTGGTATGCGGACTACTGGTAAGGGGTTAAGTAATGTAGTAAGGAAATGTCCAGAACACAATAAATCAATACCTAGTGGAGTTAGTACCTATGAATGTGGATGTAAATTTGTATTTGATGATAAATTACATATCAAATCCACAAAAAACTTTCATCCTACTGTAAAACCAACAGACCTAATGTTATACCTTATCCGTTTGGTTACTCCAAAAGGTGGAACAACACTTGACCCTTTTATGGGTAGTGGTTCAACTGGTAAAGCAGCAATACGAGGTGGTTTTGATTTTATTGGTATTGAAAGAGAAAAAGAATATATGGAAATTGCAGAAGCAAGAACCCAATACGAAACAGATAATCCTTATAGTGAAGAAAAGGAAGAACGAATACAAATAAATAAAAATGCAAACAAATTTTTCTAAAATAATTAGGATAATTCAAATAAATTTCGTATATTTGTATGACAATATGTCATGTTTAAGTAAAGTGGTATAATAAGTGAACTATAATAATAAATTAAATAAATAGAAATGGCAAAACAATTAAAATTTGATGTACAAGCAAGAGAATCCTTGAAGAATGGATTGGATGTACTTGCAGATGCAGTAAAGGTTACATTAGGACCGAAGGGTAGGAATGTCCTTTTACAGAAAAAACATGGACAACCACATATCACTAAAGATGGTGTATCGGTTGCAAAAGAAATTGAGTTAGAAGATGTGTTTGAAAACATGGGAGCTCAATTAGTTAAAGAAGTTGCATCCAAAACCAACGATGAAGCTGGTGATGGAACAACAACCGCAACAGTTCTTGCTCAAGAGATTGCAAGATTAGGATTTGAAGCAGTTGAAAATGGTTCAAACCCAATGGAACTTAAAAAAGGAATCGAAAGAGCGGTTGGTATTGTAAGTGAGGAACTTGGTAAACAAGCAATTGTTGTAGGTTCTGATTATGATAAGATTAAACAGATTGCTACGATTTCATCAAACAATGATTCTGTAATCGGTGAACTTATTGCTGATGCATTTCAAAAGGTTGGAACTGATGGTGTAATTACAGTAGAAGAATCTAAAGGTATTCAAACTTCTATGGAACTTGTAGAAGGAATGCAATTTGATAAGGGTTACTTATCTGCACACTTTGTAAGTAATACCGAAAAGATGGTATGTGATTTAGAAAATCCATACATTTTACTATATGATGGTAGGTTATCTAATATGAATGATATTTTAACTCTATTAGAAGGGATATCAGGTGAAAGTAAACCAATCTTAATTATTGCTGATGATGTGGAAGGAGAACTCCTTGGAACACTTGTAGTGAATAAGTTAAGAGGAACACTTAAGGTATGTGCAGTTAAATCACCTGCTTTTGGAGATAGAAAGAAAGAAATGATGAATGATATTGCAACTTTAACTGGTGGTACGTTTATTTCATCAGAACTTGGATTAAAAATAGAAGAAGCTGATGTATCAATGTTAGGTACGGCGGAAAAGGTTACTATTGGTAAAGAAAATACTACTATTGTTAATGGTGGTGGAAACTCTGATGATATCGGAGGAAGAATTGAAGAAATAAAATATCAAATTGAAAATTCTACTTCTGATTACGATAAAGAAAAACTTCAAGAAAGATTAGCTAAACTAAGTGGTGGAGTTGCAGTACTTTATATAGGAGCAGGTTCGGAAGTTGAGATGAAAGAGAAAAAAGATAGAGTAGATGATGCACTTCATGCTACAAGAGCTGGTATCGAAGAGGGTATTGTTGAAGGTGGTGGAATTGCACTATTGAAAATTCAAGATACTCTTATAGATTCTCCTCAAGATGAATCTGAATCATTCCGAAAAGGATTTGATATTATCAGAACATCTTTAGCTTCTCCATTATCACAGATTCTTAAAAACTGTGGTGTAAGTGAAGGAACTGTTTTAGAATACATAAAACAACATGGTGGAGGATATGATGCTAAAAACGAAAAATTCGTTGATATGTTTGAAGCAGGAATCATTGACCCTAAGAAAGTAACAAGAACTGCAATTGAAAATGCAGCATCTGTTGCAGGTATGATTTTAACAACTGAATGTATGGTAGTGGATAAACCAGAAGACAAACCACAATTTCCTGTGATGCAAATGCCAGGAATGTAAATAAATACGAAAAGACTTGGTAGTTTCAAATAAATTTCGTATATTTGTACAAATATAAATTATAATTAAGTAAAATAAACAATGGAAAAACAATCGTTAAATAGATTTGTATCAAAATACAATCTAGCAGGTTTAGTAGAATCTGTAAAGTGGGAATCAAAAAATGGTTCACTATCTACTAATTTCATCTCAGATGATAAATCAGTTTTAGGAACTGTAAGTATGAAAGAATTTGAAGGTTCAGATTCAGAGTTTGGTGTATATGATACAACTAAACTTACAAAAATGTTATCAGTTCTTGGTAATGATGTAGACTTCTCAATATCTGATATTGATGGTAAATCAGTATCTTTAAAGTTTAAAGATAAATCAACATCTGTAAATTATATGTTAGCTGATTTATCAGTTATACCTAATGTACCAGATTTGAAACAATTACCAGATTTTAATGTAGAAATAAAACTAGATACTGCTTTTATATCAACATTTATCAAAGCAAAAGGTGCATTACAAGATGAGAATAACTTTACATTTACTTGTAAGGATAAAAATGGAAGTATCATATTAGGACATTCTAACATTAATACAAATAGAATTAACATTGATGTTGAATGTACTTGTGAAGGTGATGTTAAACCAATATCATTCTCCGCAACATACCTAAAAGAAATATTAGTTGCAAACAAAGAAGCAACAGATGCTACCTTAAAGATTTCATCTCAAGGATTAGCACACATCTCTTTTTCAATAGATAACTACGAATCAAATTATTATCTTGTAGAAATCCAATCTTAATGAGTAAGAATCACTTTTACGAAAGAAGTAAATTTTCCGAGTTTAAATCCAATACTACTTATCATCAGTTGTTAGAAATGACTGATGGTGAGTTTGTTGAATGGGCTCGTTTACTGCGTAAAGAGGTTACTGCACAATGGGATGAAAGAGGAACTCCGCCAGTAATTGGTAGAGATGAAGATGGTATTATCACAAAATTCAATAAACTAAAATCTAATCCTGCAGATTATTGGGAAAGGGATTTAAGTGGAGATGATGAATCATTAGGTATTATCAAAAACTTTAATAAAGATGCATCAGTTGTAAATCAGTTTTTTCCTACAATGTTAAAAACTAAAATATCAATTGGTAAATCTGCAGATAATGGATTATCTATATATGACCACTTTTCAGACCCTTCAATGGAAGATAAGTTTGTTCATATTATGAAACGAGCAGTTAAGAGAGATTCAATGTACTCTTGGTCTCGTTCAATAGTTGATAAAAAAGATGAGAATTCTTTTTGGAATGGACAAGGTGCTATTGATTTTATCAAAGATGTACATGATGGAAAAGTATTTAATGGTAAGTATTCTGATTTAGGTATTTGGATTTCAAAAGTAAATACAAGAACCATTGAAAATTATGGTACTTTTAATCAACAATATATAGGTTCTAAGAATCTATATTTAAAATCAGAACAAGTTCAACAATTAAAAGATGATGGTTTCTTATCAGATACTCAGTTATCTAATATAGATAGAATAGAATCTTCTTGGACATCTGAAGCAGGTACAACTCAAACTTATGTATATCAAATACGTTGGTATGAAAAATCATCAGGCATCTTTCCTAAGATATTACAAGTATTTAGATTATCTTGTGGACAACCAGCAGTAAACTTTCCAGCATTAACCGCTAAGTGGTTATATGAAAATTATACAAATCATATCAATCAAGAAGAACCTTTTGTTGTATATGATTCATCAAGTGGTTGGGGTGGTAGAATTATTGGAGCTATGAGTTCTCGTAAGAAAATCCACTATGTTGGTACGGATCCTAATCCTGATAATTTTTTAGATGAAGAAGGTATTTCGAGATATCAATATGTTGCTGATTTCTATAACAATAATTGTATAGATAATTATTCAGATAAACTTACATCATTCTTTGATATAAAACCACAAGGTAATACATATGAATTATTTCAAGATGGTTCAGAGTTAATTTCAAACAATCCTAACTTTCAAAAGTATAAAGGTAAGTTAGATTTCTCTTTTACATCACCACCATATTTTAATAGAGAACAGTATTCACAAGATGAGACCCAGTCTTTCAAAGCTTATGGAGAGTATGAAGATTGGAGAGAAAATTTCTTAAAACCAACATTAAAAACAATTTATCAATACTTAAAGAAAGATAGATATATTGTTTGGAATATTGCAGATATCAAAATTGGAGAAAGTACTTATTATCCATTAGAACAGGACTCAATTGATATCTTAAAAGACCTTGGATGTGAATACAAGGGTAAATTAAAAATGTTAATGACACGAATGGTTGGATTAGACCCATCGAAAAGTGGAATTAAAAATGCAGTAGAATACGAAGGAAAGGTTTATAAATTTGAACCAATGTTCGTATTTCATAAAAAATAATAACAATGAGTGAAACTTATTTCATAGATTTCTCTGATTACAAAAACAATTCTTATTTTGTAGAGGGAATCGCGACTTCAGATAGAATAACATTCTATTCAACAAATTCAAACAATTTAAATAATAAAAAAAATGACGAGTAGTAATTTTACGCCATTAGGTGATAGAGTCTTAGTAAGACCCGAATCAACAGACGAAAAAAAATCATCAGGAGGATTAATCCTTACTGATTCAATCACACGAGGAACTAAAGTATTTGGAGAAGTAGTATCAATTGGTACTGGTATCTTCTCTCAAAATGGAGAAAGAATTCCAATTACAGTTCAAGTAGGTGATAGGGTATTATATACAAAACAAGAAGCCAGTAATAAAATAAAAATAGGAGATGAAGAACTCCTCATGTTTAATGAACACGAACTACTCGGATACGAAAGAAATTAAAAAGCTTACAGATGTTATTATCTGTTTGAGGTCCTTCTTCAGTAACAAGGACATAAAAAGTACTAGAGATAGTACATGGTTACTGAGTAACAATAATTAATAAATAAATAAAAACAATTATGAGAAAACTATTATTAGTTGGATTAATGCTCTTAATGAGTATTACAACTTTTGCACAAGTTAGTGGAAAAGTGGTCGATTCTAGTACAAGTGAAACCTTACCAGGTGCTACGATTCTTATTGATGGAACATCAGTAGGAGTAGTTACGGGGTTTGATGGAACTTTTAGTATCGATGCACAGAGTGGTGACACTTTGTTAGTATCCTATTTAGGATACACAACAGTTGAACTATTAATATCTGGTCTTGAATCAGAATATAATATTCAATTAAAAGCTGATATGAATGTATTGGGTGAAGTTGTAATAACTTCTGGTGTAATTGATATTGCTAAGGTGAGAGAAACTCCTGTTGCTTTATCAACTATTTCCCCAATGGACATTCAGTTGAAAGTAGGTAACCAAGAGTTTCCTGAAATCATGAATAAAACTCCTGGAGTTTACGCTACTAAACAAGGTGGTGGTTATGGTGATTCAAGAATATCCCTAAGAGGATTTGATCAAACAAACACTTCTTTCCTAATTAACGGTCAACCTGTTAATGATATGGAAAACGGAAGAGTTTACTGGTCAAATTGGCAAGGATTATCTGATGTTGCAAGTGGTATTCAATTACAAAGAGGATTAGGTTCTTCGAGATTAGCTGTACCATCAGTAGGTGGAACGGTTTCAATCTTTACAAAAGCTGCTGAAGCTAGAAAAGGTGCAGCAGTAACACAAGCATTTGGTAACGATGGGTACACTAAAACTACCGCATCTGTATCAACTGGTTTGAGTGAAAGTGGATGGGCTACATCTGTATTACTTTCTAAGTGGGCAGGAGATGGATATATCTATAATACTAAAGGAGAAGGTTACACTTACTTCTTTGCATTAGGATATGCACCTGAAGATTCTGACCATTCGGTTAACTTTTCTTTCTTAGGTTCTGGTCAAATGCACCATCAAAGAGATGTGTGGGTTTCTATTAGAGATTACCAAAACTTTGGTAAAGAAGGAATTGATAGACGATGGAATTCCAATGGTGGTATTTTAAATGGTGAAGAATTCTCAATGAGAAGAAACTTCTATAACAAACCATTAGCAACATTGAATTGGGATTGGGAGATTACTTCTAAACTTAAATTAGCTACATCATTATATGGTTCAGCTGGTAGAGGTGGAGGAACAGGACCACGAGGTAAGAGTTATTACAACGCGGAAACTGATATCTTACCTTTCAGAAAAGATTTAACAGAACACTACTTAGAAAACGGTAGAGGTTCAAGAACTGCTGATGGATTTATCGATTTCGATGCAGTTGTTGCTTACAACCAAGCAAACACAAGTCCTTATAGTGGTACTTT
>Ga0308011_10001266_pt1 | contig 11636 bp, 9 predicted proteins | sample Neamet177_FD_203144 | JGI IMG/M metagenome (GOLD analysis project Ga0308011, IMG submission 203144) | Marine microbial communities from water near the shore, Antarctic Ocean - #177 | ecosystem: Environmental > Aquatic > Marine > Unclassified | place: Southern Ocean | collected 2014-07-25
ATTTCTGACATACTAGAAGATGAAGGAGCATATAAAATATTTATAACTAAAAACAAAGAAATATTGCCTTGGAAGCATTTTAATTCTAACATGGCAGTATCTGTTGAATATAATTTAGATTATTAAATGAAATCAATACACAATTATATTATATCAACAAATAACAGGTACAATAATAAAGTTAATGTAGCTGATAAAGAATTAATTTTAAATACAGAAGTGACAGAAAGAGATCATGTTTTTGTAAATAGAATAGCAACCGTAGAATCTACTCCATTAGAAATTAAATCACCTATAAAAAAAGGAGATCAAGTCATTGTTCACCACAATGTATTCAGAAGATGGTTTGATATAAGAGGTGAAGAAAAAAATTCAACTAATTTTTTAACTGAAAATACTTATTTTGTAACACCAGATCAAGTTTTTGCTTATAAAAGAAAAAAAGACTGGATTAGTTTACCTGGATTTTGTTTTGTAAAACCAGTAAAAAACGAAGACAAATGGGGACTTAGGGACAATGAAAATTTAGCTGGAGAGCTTATATATACAAATGAGCATTTAAAGTCATTAGGTTTATCTAAAGGTGATATAGTGGGGTTTATGCCCGACTCTGAATATGAGTTCACGGTTGATGGCCAAAAATTATACAGAATTTTATCAAATCATATAACAATTAATTATGGATCGAAGAATAAAAATAGTTCAAGCAGCTGAAAAAGCTTTGATAGAATTAGATAAAGTTATACGTCAAAAAATTGATTTAGTTGAACTAGATCCTGAGAAAGCAAAGACAGCAGCCCAAGCCAAGTGGGTTGCTATAGAAGATTCTTTAAAGATAATAGATAAGATAGAACAATTATCTGAAGATAAAGAAGATAATAAAGAAATGAAGGCTTTCATAGGGGTTGAAAATCGTATTAAATAATGTATACACAAGATTTATATACCATACACACTGAGCATTTAAATGATAAGAAAGTAAAACATACTAACAAGCATAAAAACTTTACTTACGGTTATAATGAAGATTTAGATTGTGTAATAATAAGCAAAGATGGTACGTTAGGTGATATATACGAAATACAAGGTCTCAAGGTAGGATTACCTAAAACTCCAGAACAGATAGATGGAGAAGATCTTGAAAAAACTAATCAAGTTTTTAAAGTAGCTAACAAGCCAGAATCACTAAGTAAATTAAAAACAATATATGATTTTCAGGTATGTACAGAAAGTGTTAAAGAAAAATACTACAGCTATATCGACAATGAGTTTAATCGTCGTGATGCTGGTTATTGGTTCATGTGCAATGGTACCGCGAACTACATTACAGGATCGCACTATGTATATCTCACTTGGACAAAGATCGACGTGGGATCACCAGACTTTCGTCAGGCCAATAGAATATTTTACTACTTTTGGGAGGCTTGCAAGGCTGATAAGCGATCCTATGGAATGTGCTATCTCAAGAATAGACGGTCTGGGTTTAGCTTCATGGCATCATCAGAGACCGTTAACTTGGCAACTACCTCTAAGGACTCACGATTTGGGGTCTTATCTAAGACTGGATCGGATGCTAAGAAGATGTTTACTGACAAGATCGTACCAATATCCATCAACTATCCGTTCTTTTTCAAACCAATCCAGGACGGTATGGAACGCCCCAAAACGGAGCTATCCTACAAGATCCCGTCTAGAAGACTTACCAGAAATTCCTTACAGAAAACCAATCAAGAGGAAGAACTTGGGGAGGGGCTCGACACAACAATCGACTGGAAGAACACGGGGGACAACTCGTACGATGGAGAGAAACTACAGCTCCTCGTCCACGACGAATCGGGTAAATGGGAGAGGCCGGATAATATCCTCAACAACTGGAGGGTCACGAAAACGTGCCTCAGGCTCGGTGCAAAAATAGTAGGCAAATGTATGATGGGTTCAACATCTAATGCACTAGCAAAAGGTGGAGATAACTTTAAAAAATTATTCTATAATTCAGATGTCACAAATAGAAATCGCAACGGCCAGACTGCAAGTGGATTATATTCTTTGTTCATACCTATGGAATGGGGATACGAAGGGTTTATTGATAAATACGGATATCCTGTCTTCGATACACCATCAGAACCGGTTGAAGGAATTGATGGAAATAAAATATATACAGGCGTTGTTGAACATTGGGACAATGAAGTAGATGGTTTAAAAAATGATAGTGATGCTTTAAACGAATACTACAGACAATTTCCAAGATCTGAAAAACACGCTTTTAGAGATGAAACTATAAATTCATTATTTAATTTAACTAAAATATATCAACAGATAGATTTTAATGAAGAGCACACAAAAAGAGGCAACGTTGTTAGAGGTAATTTTGGTTGGCTAAATGGTAAGGTAGACAGTAAAGTTGTTTGGCAACCTAATATTAAAGGACGTTTTTATATTTCTTGGATACCTAATAATAGGTTTCAGAATAATATTATAAATAAAAATGGTATAAAATATCCAGGCAATGATGGATTAGGTGCTTTTGGCTGTGATTCATATGATATATCAGGAACAGTTGGAGGCGGTGGTTCTAATGGGGCATTACACGGTTTAACAACTTTTTCAATGGATCCTTTAATACCAAGCACTAAGTTTTTTTTAGAATACGTAGCTAGACCTCAAACTGCTGAAATTTTCTTTGAAGACGTTTTAATGGCTTTAGTTTTTTATGGCATGCCTATACTTGCTGAAAATAATAAACCAAGATTATTATATCATATAAAAAGAAGAGGTTACAGAGGTTATTCTATGAATAGACCTGATAAATTAAGAGGTAAATTATCTAAAACAGAATTAGAGTTAGGAGGAATACCTAATACTTCTGAAGATATAAAGCAAGCACACGCAGCGGCTATAGAATCTTACATAGAAGAATATGTTGGTTTAAAAGAAGAAGATCATGGAAATATGTATTTTCAAAGAACTTTAGAAGATTGGGCTAAGTTTGATATATCAAAAAGAACAGCTCATGATGCTTCAATAAGTAGCGGCTTAGCTTTAATGGCATGCAGAAAACATATGTATAGACCTAACGCGGAAAAAATAGTAAAAAAACTTGATTTTAGTTTTTCTAAATACAGTAATGAAGGATCAAGAAGTGAGATAATAAGATAAATATGGCAAAAACAACAGGGCAATACAGCTCATTTCCTAGTCAAGCAGTTTCGGATGGTGAAAAACGTTCAGATGATTATGGCTTACAGGTAGCTAAAGCTATTGAGCAGGATTGGTTTAACAGAGACGGTAACGTTGGCAGATACTATCAGTCTTCTAATCAATACCATAACTTAAGGTTATATGCTAGAGGTGAACAATCTATAGCTAAATACAAGGATGAGTTTTCTGTAAATGGAGATTTATCATATTTAAATTTAGATTGGAAACCAGTTCCTATTATACCTAAGTTTGTTGACATTGTTGTTAATGGAATGCAAGACAGGTTGTTTTCTATAAAAGCAGTTGGTCAAGATCCATTGTCTACAGATAGAAAAACTAAGTTTGTTAAAGGTATAGAAAAAGATTTAGCAGCTGCAGAACTTTTAAAAGTAATGGAAGCTGAATTAGGTCAAGCGCCTAGAACTGTTCCAGAAGATCAACTACCTTTAAATAGCGAAGAGTTTCAGCTATACATGCAGTTAAATTATAAGCAAGGTATAGAAATAGCTGAAGAACAAGCTATTAATAATGTTTTTTTAACAAACAAATATAAAGACATTAAAAAACGTATTGATTACGATATAGCAACAATAGGTATTGGAGCTGGTAAATGTACGTTCAACAACACTGATGGAATAAAATTAAACTATGTAGATCCAGCTAATTTAATTTGGTCTTATACTGAAGATCCTGATTTTAGTGATTGCTATTATTTTGGTGAAGTAAAAAGAGTTAAATTAAATGAACTTAAAAAAGAGTTTCCTGAAAAATCTAATGAAGAATTTAGAGAACTTGCAAAACAAAGTTATGACTGGACTTCTTACAATGATAACACTAATGCTCAAAACAATAACGATGACAATATTGTTTCAGTATTATATTTCAATTGGAAAACTTGGGAAAACAACGTATATAAAATAAAAGAAACATCTTCAGGAGCAAATAAAGCTATTAAAAAAGATGACACTTTTGATCCGCCAAAAGACCAAAGATCTAGATTTGAAAAAGTAGCAGAAGCAGTTGAGGTTGTTTATGAAGGTGTATTAATATTAGGATCTAATGAATTGTTGAAATGGAAAAAAGCATCAAACATGGTGCGTCCAAATTCTAATTCTAGCTTAGTTTTAATGAATTATATAGTTAGCGCTCCTAGAATATACAGAGGCTCTATAGATTCTTTAGTATCTAAAATGATGCCATATGCTGATTTAATACAGCTTACGCATTTAAAAATGCAACAAGCTATTCAAAAAATGACACCTTCAGGTGTTTATTTAGATGCTGATGGTTTAGCTGAAATAGATCTTGGTAATGGTACTAATTACAACCCACAAGAGGCATTAAACATGTATTTCCAAACGGGTTCTATAATTGGTAGATCATTAACTGTAGATGGAGAGCAAAATCTAGGTAAAGTACCTATAACAGAACTTCCTGGTGGAGGAGGTGGACAAGTACAAATATTAGTAGGTGCTTACAATCAATATATTCAAATGATGCGAGACATCACTGGATTGAATGAAGCTAGAGATGGTTCTGATCCAGATCCAAAAGCTTTAGTTGGTGTGCAAAAATTAGCCGCAGCTAATAGCAATGTAGCAACAAGACATATACTTGATAGTAGTATGTCTATAACAACTAGATTAGCTGAATGTATTGCTTTAAGATTTAAAGATGTTTTAGAATACCATCCAACAAAAGAATCTTTCATAAGTGCTATTGGTCCATTTTCAGTTGGATCTTTAGAAGAAATGAAAGATATGCACTTGCATGATTTTGGAATATTTATAGAGTTAGCTCCAGATGAATCTGAAAAAGCTTTATTAGAAGCCAACATACAAGTTGCATTAGGTCAAGGTAGTATATTTTTAGAAGACGCTATAGATGTTAGAGAAATAAAAAACATACAATTAGCAAATCAATTATTAAAATACAGAAGAATAAAAAAACAACAAGTTGATCAACAGCAAGCTGCCGCGGCTAGTGCTGCACAAGCAGAGGCTCAAGGTCAAGCTCAAATAGTTGTTGAAAATGCAAAAGCTCAAGCCGAACAAGTTAAGACTGAATCTAAAATACAATACAGAAAAGCTGATATTGAATTTGAAATTAAAAAACTTGAAGTAGAAGCTAGAACAAAAAGAGAGCTAATGCAATTTGAATATGAATTAAATGTTCAATTAAAAGAGCTAGAATTACAAGCTCAAAAAGAATTAGTAGAAAAACAAAGTGAAACTCAAAAAGATGTTGCGGCAATGAAAACCTCAACAGCAAGCTTATCAGGTCCTCCAGATACTAACAAACCATCAAAGTCATTTGAATCAAAAGGTAATGATGTGTTAGGTGGAATAGATTTATCTAGATTTGAGCCAAGATAAAAAACATTAATTATTATATTATATTATGGAAGAAAAAGTACAAGTAGAAGTTATGCCAGATGCTGATGTTAATCAACAAAATCAGGAAGAAACAGTTTTAGAACAAGCAGTTGAAAAAGGAGAAGTAGACAAAGAATTTGGCTTACAAGACGATGGTGTATACAAAATAAATTTAGATGAACCTTTAAAAGCACAAGAAGATGCCATTCAAGAGCGAGAAACAAAGGAGGTACTTGTGGATGAAACATCCGGAGATAGCCAAGAAGTGGACAGCGAAGTACGGGTCGAATCCAGTGAAGAAGAAACTAAAGAAGAAGAAATAGCTGATGTACCAAATTCTCCATTAGAATTAATAAAAGATAATGAAGTTGAAGAAACAATTGAACCTGTTGCTTCAGTCAAAGAAAGTGAATTGGTAAAAGAAGAACAAGTTTTACCAGAAAATATAGATAAATTAGTTCAATTTATGGAAGAAACAGGCGGTACAGTTGAAGACTATGTTAGTCTCAATCGCGATGTTTCTAAGATGGACAACACTACTTTATTAAGAGAATACTATAAACAAAGCAAACCCCATCTTGATTCAGATGATGTGGAATTTTTATTAAACAAAAATTTTGGATATGATGGAGACGCGGATGATCCGCAAGAAATAAAAGCTAAGCAATTAGCTTTCAAAGAAGAATTGTTTAATGCTCAAAACCATTTCAACTCTAGTAAAGAGAAATATTATGCTGATCTTAAGTTAAGAAAGCAAAATGATATACCTCAAGAACAACGCGAAGCAATTGAGCATTACGATAATTTCAAGCAACAACAAGCCGACAGCGAGGTTAAAGTCGAAAGATTTAAACTTAACACGGATAAAGTTTTCGACAAAGATTTCAAAGGTTTTGATTTTAAGGTTGGCGAAAACAAATATCGTTATAAAGTTGAAAACCCTCAAAAGGTAAAAGAATATCAATATTCTATTAATAATTGGATATCTTCTCATTTAAATGATGAAGGTGAAGTTAAAGATGTAGCTAACTATCATAAATCTTTATTTACTGCAACAAACGCAGATAAAATAGCTGGACATTTTTACGAGCAAGGCCGTGCCGATGCTATACGTGAAAGTGCGAAAAAAGCGAAAAATATAAATATGGATCCTAGAAAAGATAACTCTTCAATGCCAAAGAATAATACATCTGGAATACGAGCTATTTCAAACAATAATGATAATCCTAATAAGTTGCGAATTAAAAAATGGAAATAAATAATAATACTTAAAATCAAAACAAATGGCTTTTACAGGCGGTATACCCGCACCATTACAACCAACCCAAACTAAAGCAATGTATGCTGGAAATTATATTAATTTTACAGATGCAGCTTTTTCACAATGGGGACAACAATTTTTACCTGATGTATACGAGAAAGAAGTAGAACGATACGGAAACAGAACTATCGGAGCTTTTTTACGTATGGTATCAGCAGAAATGCCTTCTGCTTCAGATCAAATTATCTGGACTGAACAAGGTAGATTACACACTAGATACGTAGGATGTTTACATGTAGCAAACAATGCAGCTACAGCAGCTTCAGCAGCAGCATCGGTTACAGCCGGTGGTAACATTCAGCATTATAACGTACCAGCAGCAGCTCAAACAGCAGTTGAAAGCAGTGGAAGTACAACGCAAAAAACAACACAAGTCAACTTTAGAGTAGGCCAAACGGTAATGATTCAAAAGCAATCATCAGCTACATCAGCTGTTGGAGCTCCTGGAGCAGCTGTAGTTAAAGGTGTTGTAACTTTTGTAAGTGACCAACACTTTTCAATTAAAACATACGGAAGTGTACCAACTATTATAACAGCTGATCGCTTTACTGTTATTGCTTATGGTTCTGAATTTGCAAAAGGAACATCAAACTTTCTTGGTAAATTAGATCCTAGCTATGCTACTTTTTCTAATTCACCTATAATTTTAAAAGAAAATTATTCTATAAACGGTTCTGACACAGCTCAAATAGGTTGGATTGAAGTTACTTCTGAAAATGGTGCTAATGGATATCTGTGGTACATGAAATCAGAGCATGAAAATAGACTTCGTTGGGAAGACTATCTTGAAATGTCTATGGTTGAAGGTGTCTTACAGGACGGAACAGGTGCTGTTTTAGGATACGGATCAACTCAAACTGCTAAAGGTACTGAAGGTTTCTTTGCTTCTCTAGAAGCACGTGGAAATGTATACTCTGGATTTGGAGCGCAAGCTGCAGGTGGTGGAGCACTTACTGATTTTGACGCAGTTCTTAAGCAATTAGACAAGCAAGGTGCTATTGAAGAAAATATGCTTTTCTTAAATAGAAATCTTTCTTTAGAAATTGATGATATTTTAGCACAACAAAATGGAGCTTACGCTGGTGGTACTTCTTATGGAGTATTCAACAACGATGAAGACATGGCCCTTAATTTAGGATTTACTGGTTACCGTAGAGGTTCTTATGACTTTTACAAGACTGACTGGAAATATTTAAATGACTGGTCTACTCGTGGAGGTTTTGGCGATATTGAAGGTGTATTAGTGCCAGCAGGTACTTCTACTGTTTATGACCAACAATTAGGTCAAAACATCAAACGTCCATTCTTGCATGTTCGATACAGAGCTTCAGAAGTTGATAATCGTAAAAACAAATCTTGGGTAACAGGATCTGTTGGAGGCGCAGTTACAACTGATGTTGATGAAATGAGAATCAATTACTTAAGTGAAAGATGTCTTATTACGCAAGCGGCAAATAACTTTGTGTTATTTAAAGATGCTTAATTTTTAACAATAGGATACGGGCTCTTCGGAGCCCAGTATTCTTATTTTATATTATTTAATTATGACTACAACAAAAACAAAAGCAGATTCTGGAAGAGTTTCCCCTGAAGAAAATAAATGGGAAATTAAAGACAGAACATATACGTTAACAGGAGAAAGAGCTCCGTTAACTTGGTCTATTCAAACTAGAAACACACCTAGAAAACCATTGCTATGGTTTAATGAAAGTACAGGTGAAGCTAGAGAATTAAGGCTAACATCTAATCATCCTTCTTTATTTGTTGAAGAACAAAAAGGAACGGCATTATTAGAACATGTAATGTTTGAAGATGGTGTTTTATTCGTACCACGTCAAAAACAAGCTTTACAAAAATTAATGTCTATATACCATCCACTAGGAAAAGGTAATTTATGGGAAGAAATAGATGAAGCTAAAGAAGCTGAAGAAGAAGTAGATTGGATTCAAATGGAATTACAAGCTTTAAACTTAGTAAATGAATTAGATATAAGTCATTTAGAAGCAATAATGCGTACTGAAATGGGTAGCGAAGTTTCTAAAATGGGATCTAAAGAATTAAAAAGAGATGCTTTTGTATTTGCAAGAAATAATCCAATGCTTTTTATAGAATTAAGTGAAGATGAAGATCTTCAATTAAGAAATTTGGCCAATAGAGCTGTTGAAGCAAGCTTAATTAAACTTACAGATGAAAACACTGTATTTAAATTTGCTAATGGTAAGAAGATACTTACTGTACCATTTGAACAACATCCTTATGGCGCATTAGCTCAATACTTTAAAACCGATGAAGGTTTAGATTTAATGAAATCTATTAGTAAAAAGCTAAATTAAGTACAACTGATATAGAGTGAGAAATCAACTCTATATCAACTAATAATAAAAATAAATAAATGGTAAATATAAACACTGTATATAACGCGGTTCTTGTTATTACTAACAAAGATAACAGAGGGTATATAACTCCAGAAGAGTTTAATAGTTTAGCTACTCAAGCTCAAGAGTCTATATTTGCAAGTTATTTCCTTAGGGAAATGACGTATGAGATGCAGACTGGTGGTAGTAATATTGATAGTGATTTTTCAAATCCAACACTAACTGTTGCTCAAAAAATAAATGCGTTTTATAAATTAAACACACCAACTTTATCCAATGGTATATTTCCTTACCCTGCTGATTTTTACAAATTAGGTGTTGTTAGTGTTAACGATGTGGTTGCAGATTACTCTTCACATGAAGATGCTAAGTATATCAACTTATCACCTTTAACAAAACCAGTAAGTACGCAACCAATTTACACTTTAACTTCAGATGGAGTTAAAATTTTACCATCTACAATAACAACTGGTGTTACTTTTGATTATTTATCAAAACCAACTAGACCTAAATGGGGTTATGTTTTAAATGGAACTGTACCTTATTATGATCCGTCAACGTTTAATCCAGCAACAGATAGTTATGATGTTGCGGCTAAATCATATAATTTTGAATTAGATCCATCAGAACAATCAGAATTAATAATTAGAATATTAGCGTATGCAGGTGTTGTGATTAAACAAGCTGATGTAGCTCAATTTGCATTAGGAATAGAACAAAAACTTGAAACAACTGAACAATAATGGCAATATCAAGAAAACCTTTAGACGTAGATAACTACTCTGCATTAGATGGAGGAAATGGTACAGAAATACCAGGATCATATAGAAGAACAAATATAAATGATATTATAAATAATTTCATGGTAGCTTTTGTTGGAGATGGAAAAGTTTTAACAAAAGTACCTAGATATGAAATTGCATTTTGGGCTCAAAAAGCGGTTCAAGAATTTAGCTTTGATGTTTTTTATTCTGAAAAAGCAATAGAAATACAATTAAGTTCAACTCTACAGATGTCTTTACCTTCAGACTATGTTAACTACGTTAGTTTTTCATTCACTGATAAGTATGGAAATATGAGACCTATACTGCCTTCTCAAACAACTAAAGCAAATAAAGGTGTTGCTCAAGATGATAATTATCATTATCTGTACGATGAAGAAGGCAATATAATTTTTGCTGAAACATCTGAAACAATTGAAAGACATCAAGAAGCTACAGCTTTACTTTCTGTAGATGAAATATCAAGTTACTACATAGGTTACTATAATAGTATATATGGACCAGAAAACGTAGGTGGAATTACTGGACAAAGATATGGACTAATACCAGAGTTAGCAAACATAAACGGTACTTACGTTTTAGACCTAACCGCAGGACAAGTTTATTTTAGCTCTGGTTTTCAGACAGATGATATAATAACATTAAGATATATATCAGATGGGTTGGGTGATAATGGAGATTTTTCAAATGTATTTGTACCTAAATTAGCTCAAGATGCGGTTATGGCATCTATGCTTTATAATTTAGTTAAGTTAAGACCTTCAGGAGCACCTTTAGCTGCTTTGTATAAAAAAGAAGCTTCTTCTAAAATGCGTAATGCAAAAATAAGACTATCCAATATGAAACTTCCTGAAATGAGTCAAATATTAAGAGGTAAATCTAAATGGATTAAACACTAATAATTTCATATGCCAGAAATTAAAAGAACATTCAATGTCGGTAAAATGAACCGAGATCTGGATGACAGAATAGTACCTGCCGGTGAATACCGAGAAGGTTTTAACATTAATATTGGGCAATCAGAAAGCTCAGATGTTGGTGCTATTGAAAATTTGCTAGGTAACGAGTTAGTTGCACAAAGTGGAATTAGTAATGGTAAGTGTATAGGTCAAATTTCAGATAATAGTAACGAAAAAATATATTTTTTAGTAACTAACAACTCTATATATAATGAAACTAACACAGGTCAACATGGTTTATTTGAATACGATCAAAAAACAAAACAGTTAACTGCGTTAATAGTTTCTCAACAATTAAATTTACACCAAAGTTATCCAATAACTGGAATAAATATTGTTGATGATCTTTTGTTTTGGACTGATGATAGAAATTATCCAAGAAAAATAAACGTAGTAACGGCAAGAAATAATACATCTTACTATACTGCTGCTTCTGATATAGACAATTTAATATCGGTAGCTAAATATGCGCCTTACGAATCTTTAACTTTAGTTGCGACAACACGTGAAGCTTCTATATCTTCTACTTTTATGGAAGATAAACTTATTAGATTTTCATATAGATGGAAATTTGAAGACAATGAATATAGCACATTAGCGCCTTTTTCACCAATAGTTTTTTCAAG
>Ga0308011_10001272_pt1 | contig 11598 bp, 5 predicted proteins | sample Neamet177_FD_203144 | JGI IMG/M metagenome (GOLD analysis project Ga0308011, IMG submission 203144) | Marine microbial communities from water near the shore, Antarctic Ocean - #177 | ecosystem: Environmental > Aquatic > Marine > Unclassified | place: Southern Ocean | collected 2014-07-25
AGTAATATTCTGTTATATTCACAGTTGTGTTTTGTGGTGTGTAGCAATCTGTATTAGCTCCTGTACCTGTTGTTGCTGGAACAAAGAAACCTCCATTAATACTTTCCCACCATTGATATTGATATGTTCCCGGTCCTGTCCCTCCACTTACATCTACGCATATATTAGTTATTGCTGTATTTTGGCATAGGATCTGTGATATATTATTTGGTATATTTACTGTTATTGTATTTATAATCGTAAGATCTAGTATAACAGTACTATCACATCCATCTGATGATATTAAATCTTGAGTAAAAGTTCCACTTGCATTATAGATAGTGTCATTCCAATCATAACTACCGCAAGCAGATATAGTATCATTTGTTATTAGTTCATCTGGCTGACTAATAGTTATGGTTGCAGTTGTTGTATCACAGATATTATTATAAGTTATTATACAACTATATGTTCCTGCATTTAATCCTATTGCTGTCTGTGTTATTTGCCCATCAGACCAAAGATAGGAGTAAGGAGAGTTTCCACCACTTATAATATTCACAGTAGCAGAACCATCATTGCCATTAAAGCATGTTACATCCTGGTAACTTGTTGTAAATATCAACTGATCTGGTTGACTAATAGTTATGGTTGCAGTTGTTGTATCACAGATATTATTATAAGTTATTATACAACTATATGTTCCTGGATTTAATCCTATTGCAGTCTGTGTTATTTGCCCATCAGACCAAAGATAGGAGTAAGGAGAGTTTCCACCACTTATAATATTTACAGTAGCAGAACCATCATTGCCATTAAAGCATGTTACATCCTGGTAGCTTGTTGTAAATGTCAACTGATCTGGCTGACTAATAGTTATGGTTGCAGTTGTTGTATCACAGATATTATTATAAGTTATTATACAACTATATGTTCCTGCATTTAATCCTATTGCAGTCTGTGTTATTTGCCCATCAGACCAAAGATAGGAGTAAGGAGTGTTACCACCACTTATAATATTTACAGTAGCAGAACCATCATTACCATTAAAGCATGTTACATCCTGGTAACTTGTTGTAAATATCAACTGATCTGTTTGATCTACTAAATATGAGTCATTAGATTTACATCCATTTATATCTTCTACTTCAATATTGTAGATTCCATATGTTAAATTAGTTATATCCTCAGTATTATAAGGACCTCCTGTCCCTGTCCATGTATAAATATATTCTGGTACTGTGGTAAAAGGGTTGCCTCCAATTACTGTAAGATCAATTGCTCCTGTATTACCTCCATAACATAATATTTGTGTGGGCACTGCTGAAGCAGTAGGATTTTCCCAGACTTCTAATGTGTCTGTATGCACTCCTCCGCAATAGGTGCCATTAATTGTTATTGTTACTATATAGAAGCCAACTTGATAAAAACTATAATTTAAGTCTGTATTACTATACCCGTCTTGACTTTCAGTATATAATACATTGCTAGAATAATCTGTAATTGTCCAGACTATATAATTAGGGTCTGCTGGTGAAGGAGGATTTAACGGAGATGATAAATTTCCAATTGTATATGTATATGAACTTCCATTTTCAAATTGACATATTGCATCTAATTCTTCAAAGTTGGCGCTTTGCTCACAGTCTACTTGTACAACAGCCGGTAAACTATCTTTACAGCCAATTAAATCTATTACTGTTAATTGTACATCATAGTTTTGAGATTCGATATTACTACAATCTGGATTATATTGATGAGTGATAGTATCGGAGTTACTAGTGCCTGTAGTTTGAGAAAAACCATCACCAAAATCCCATATCCATTCATTTATAGGGTTTCCACTACAAGCATCAGGAGGGTTTATTGAAACATAAGAAGAATCAAAGAAGCTTGTTTCTGATGGTACGCAAATTATATTAGTTGAAAAAACAGCTGTTGGGAGATCAAATACTATAACGGCTTTTGAAAAAACCTCACTACAACCATTTCCATCAGTTACTGTTAAGGATACGTAGTATGTTCCACAGTCAGAGAATTCATGATCAGGATTAGGCAGATCACTTGTATTATTAGTTGTTCCTGAACCTTGGTCATCAAAATCCCATAGATAAGTAAAAGTTGTATCTCCTGCAGGAACATCTATATGAATTGTATCTGGAAATATAGTACATGTGTCTGTTCTTGTGTATGCAGCGTCTGCAAATACAAGCCCATCTGATAAAAAACTTACAATTTCTCCATCGCAAATTGAGTCTTTATGAGTAAATGAAAGATTAGGTTTTGGATATACTGTTATCCAGCTAGAAGTGTCTGTATTTCCACAGAATGAGATTGCTTCTAATGTAACATGATATATACCTGCTTCATCATATGAATATGTAATTGCTGGAAAATTAGTTGCAGCAGTATTATTTTGATTTACAGCAACACTTATCAGTGTATCAGTACAGTCACCAAAATACCAATGATAGTAAACAGTATCTTCATCATTATTATATGAGATTCCATCACATCCTGATGAAGAAGCATTTTGGAATGTATCTAATTCATTCTGACAAAGAGGTGTTGGGAGTATAAATTCTGCCTCTACTGGATCGTCAACTTTTTTATGAACTTCTATATCATAGTGTGCATCACATGCAGGTTGAATATCTACATATATTTCAAATTCTTCATTATCACACTCACATGAGTTTTGGTCCCAAATTTGTGACAAAGCAGCTACATCAGGGTCATTTGGGTTTGTAGGATTTGCTATAATTAAATTTGGTAAATCTGTATAAAGCCACCAGGCTTCAAGTATATCTGGCGTTTCATTAGTAATAGCTGCGGAATCACATGATATATTCCAAAAGATGGTGTCTAATGGTCCCATCTCAGTAATTGGTTTTACTATTCCATTATCTACTAGCTGAACCCAGTATAAGGATGGTATTGCTATCGCATTTGGATCTGATGCATCAAAAACACAACCTGGTGATTGTGCATCTCCAAAACCAACACTAAATGTAGTTACATTTGGAATAAAAATACCTAAACTAGTTATTTCATTGTAATAGGTAACCGTACATCCATTTGTATCTGTTATTTCTAATTCTATTTCAAATATTACAGGACCCTGGTAATTAGAAATAGCAGAGAATGTATATTGACATGTTGGAGTGTTATAAAATGGTTGACCATCTATAGTCCAGTTATATGTAAAATTAGTATTAGGATTGTTTATATAAAAATCTATATCTGTATCTGAACAAAACTGAACAACAGTATCACTTATAGTGTAACTTTGTGTATTGATATTATTTGCTTGTGCATCAATAGTAATTTGTCCACTTGTTGTGCATCCACTTGCGTCCACTACTGTAACGTCAATTAGTGTTACTCCAGGATTATCAATATAATAAGCATTTTCGTTAATTGGGTTTCCTGCTATATCAGTAAATGTATATTGAGGGTTTGTTCCATTTTGAAGAAAGTATGTAGATATAGTATCCGCTAGATTAATTGTGTTCCATTGGCAATATGATAGTTGAATATTGATTGGTAACTCAACGATTCCTGGAGCAATTGTTATTGTTTTAGAACAGATTGGTTGTGCGAAATTATTTAATACTGTAATAATAAATGTTCCAGTTAAAGAGTTTAACCAAGTATATGATCCTGTATTACCAAAATCGAATTCAATATTACCTCCGTTTATTTCATCAATTTTCCATCCAAAATGATTTCCTGGTATATAATCAAATTGAATATCACTACCAGCAACAAGACAAGTGTCACTTGAATTATTTATATAATAATCAATGTCACATTGAGCATTAGTATTATTACTATAAAATAGTGAAAATATAATTGTTATTAAAAAGTATAAATATTTCTTCAAACTGTTAATTTTTTTTTTTCGGAAAAATACTGTTTATTTTCTTAACATACTACTGTTTAAAACTATCATTTATATTTTCAATATCATAACTCCCATAGGATAGGTTTTTGGTCCTAAGGAGCTTATTCGAATTTTTTTATTTTGTATTGCTATTTAGCAATTCTTTTAATATTTTAATTTTGTTAAATTAAAAAATCTGAGTATATATCATTTTTCTGATAAAGACATTAGGATAAAAATATATGATATTGACTACCTTTAAATTTAATATAATCACTAACCTAACCAAGTTATTATGAAGGAATATAAAATTCTTTTAGTTTGTACATATGTAATCTATGCTGTACATTTCTTGTTTTGGATTTAATATGTATGTTAACAAATCTGGGTACGCTTTTCTTCTTAGCTTTAATGATCTTGAATATTCGTAAAGATGTATTAAGTAAATTAGGATTTTGCGAATTATGGTGATTTTCTGTGTTGCATTGTCTATGGGTTTGTTGGCTATATCCATATGTTCTATGAGTCCTAGAGATTTTAGTAATAATGTTTTCAAAATTTTTTTTCTAATAATTAATGTATATAAAGCTTCTATTGCACTTTCAAATCCAGGAATTATTTGTAGCTTTCTAAGTATTATAGTATTTAGCACACTATATTAGCTGTTTGAATGGAGGTAGCTATTTTCGATTCTGTAGGAATAGATTAGAATTATAATGAACTACAGGGTTATACCCTTATTTGAAAAATGGCCAATTAAAGATTGTCGAATTGTCATTTGGGGAAAACAATGCAGATAATTCTGTGAGTGATAATCCTGATGATACACAAAAATCTATTTTCAGTTTAGATGCTATGTTGGAGCGAAGGATTGAAATTATTGATGTAAAACTAATCCAGTAGTATAATTTTTATTAATAAGTTAAAATCCACTCAAATGAGTGGGTTTCTTTTTTGTAAGGGATTAAAGTTAATAGAATTCAGACTTATCATCATGTAAATTAATTCACTGATAATCAAACTGATATCATTACTTTGGATTGGTAATTTGAAATAATGTGAAAAGTGTTGAGAATTTTTTCAAGCTTGTTGTAGTATTTCTATTGTAATTCTGCCGGGATGTGTAAAGTTGATTCGAAAATAATAATAATTTTAAGTTATAATTATCTAATAATGAAATGTCTGAATGATTTTTTTTATTATTTAATAACATTGTGCTCTTTATGATAACTAAAAAAGGAATACTTATGAATTAATTTAATTTATGATTCAAAGGATAAATCGTTTGTTTGGAACATTATTGGTTTCCTATAATAGAAGGGGTGCAAATGTTATTTATAATCAATAAACTCATTAATCTTTGGATAGTATTTGTGAGAATAAAACACCTAATTTTAGGAGTATAAACCTTGCTTGGCAAGAAATAAAAAAGGGAAGCATTAGCTTCCCTTTTTAATTATATATTAGCTAGTATTTACTCAATAATTAGCTTTCTTTTAACAGATGTGTTATCTGTTTTAATATCTACTATATATATACCATTAACTAAATTAGTTGTGTTTATCTTAATTTGATTTGCATTGACAGTTGTATTTAATACTTCCTGACCATGTAAGTTATAGATAGCAATAGTATTAATACTAATAGAATTACTAACAATATTTAAAAAACTGTTAGCTGGATTTGGATAAATTTCAGTAGATGCATCTATTACTTCATTAATTCCTGTTGATATAAGTGTAATGCAGGCATTAGCATCACTACAAGTTACTGAAGCATCATACTCTACATAAAGAGGGTCTCCACATCCATCTGGAAGATCACATGAGCTATCATCACAAGTAGCAGAGGCATCATAGTTACAAGCTATTGCATCCATACATCCATAATCAGTTAAACAAGAAGCATCATCTGAATTTGCTGAAGAATCATAATTACATGCATTAACATCAGTACATCCATAAATTCCAAGAACATTAGAATTGTTTGTTAATTCAAGTACCTCATACATTCTAGGGTTTAAATAACCTTGTACAGTATCTAAATAAGCATTTCCGTTTGCAGCTGACATATTAGGATTTCCAAGTAATGAATTAGCTGCTCCATATCCAGCTGGAGCACCATTTACAGCTTGAAACATTGCATCATATGAAGCATTGTCCCACCAGTCCCAAGGAGAACCTTGTTCTTCATCAAGCTCACCAAAAGCATTTGGTGTACTTGATGGTGATGGAGTTTTAAATATGTATAACCCCTCTAAACCACCATTATTTACATTGGCAGCAGTTGTGTAAACATCTGAAATTCCAGCTAATGCAAATGGATCATTATTTAAATATTGATTTGAATAGTGCTGCACTGTTCTACTTCCCATAACCTCAACAACAAAGTCACCAGTTGTCGGCACAATTACATCACCTGTATCAATAGGTCCGTAAGGGTCTTTTTCACAATGGAATGATACCATAGGAACATCACCAGTTTCTAGCCATGATATATCAGCAAGTGCTCCACCTAAATTAAACACCATATTCACATCATTACTGTAAGTAGGGTTATTAGGAATATTCCATAGTTCATCTTGACCAGTAGGAGAAACAGCAGCTGGTAGCCATGCAGAATCAGTTCCGTCAGGATTTCCAAAAAATGGAGGATAAACATAAGGACTTGGAGGTGTAGTGCTGAAATTAATAAACTTAGGTAACATTAACTCAGATGCAGGGTCATCAAGAGTAGCATAACCTAAAGATATATATGCTCCAGTACCTTGCCCTCCTAATATAATTTTATCTGGATTAATTCCATGAGGGTTTCCATTATCTTCAGTCATTCTCATATACCTAACCATTGCTTTAGCATCTTGTATTCCTCTGTAAGCAGCTTGTAAAAGAGTAGATGTTCTTACATTTTGGTCTGTTGATGATGGATTCCATCCTAAACGATTATCCATAGCAATTGCAACATATCCTTTTTTTGCCCATCTTGTACATTGTTCAACTATTGATAAATCTTCTTTAGATCCTGTTGGTTGTCCATTAATTACTGCAGGTAAGAAACTACCTGTATGTACTAATATAATTACGGGGCGATTAACTACACTATCTCCTGTCGGCTCATATATATCAAATTTTAATGTTGCAGGACCAGGAGGTAAACCTTGCAGCATTGGTAATATACTGGTATTAGTCGCGTAATCTATATCACTAGTAACAGTTACTGCTGAGAAGACATCATCAAGATATCTAGTCTGTGCACTTGATGTAAACCCTAAGCTTATTAAAGCAATAGCAAGTGTCGATTGTAAAATTCTTATCATAATTATATTGATTGATTAGTAATTTACAATAATACAAAAAATTAATTGAGCTCAAAAAGCAGAGAACAATAAGTCATTCTTCCGATATAAGGTCCTCCATAAACTTCATAATGTCTATTGTTGAGTAAATTTGAAGAACCAATTTTTAAAGTTGCATTCAATTCAGGTAGTTTTTTACTCATCTGTACATCAACTAAATCATAAGAAGGTACATTGCCTGTAAACTGTGGTGATCCTTCATAAGTAAACCCTTCAACCCATTTGTAATTAATACTAAAACTAAAATTTCTTAAAAAGGATTTTGAATTAGAAAAATGAATATCTCTACCAGAAAATCCTAAATTATATTTATGTTCTGGAGTATTGTAAGCAGGAATAATTGGGTCTTCTGTTCCTTCTTCATTAAGTTTATTCCAAGAATAATTTCCGTTTAAGGAATATTTAGGATGTAAGTAGTAATTTATTCCTATTGATGCACCTTGAGTAGTTACGGTATTTTCAGCATTTGCAGCCATTCTGTAAGCTTGTATTGATGATGGATTGATAAAGTATCCAGTATCTTGTGTTAAAGTAGTTGGATTCAAGGAAATTGTATCTTCACCATTAAATTTAGCTCCAATTTTGTATCCTATAAAATCAGTATATCTGGTGTAATAATAATTAGCATCAATATAAAATTTATTAAATAATGTAGTGCGATAGCCTATTTCTGCCGACTTTGCTTTTTCAGGCTTTATTGGATCAACACTAAAAAATTTTAAGCTATCTTTTTCAGGAGAAATAGGTAGGTAGTAATTAATCAAAGACTGAATTGTAACTAGGTTTTCTCCATAATCTTTCCCGTGGCCACTTAGATTACCGATAAGTATTGCTCTTCCTGCATTATAATATAAGTATTGATCGGCTAAAGTAGGATTACGAATAGCTGAAGAAACTGAGAAACGAATGACATCTTTTTTAGTTGGTTTATACACTAATGATGTAGCAGGAGAGAAATTTAAATCGAAATTCTCATTTTTATCAGCCCTTATAGTTGCACTAATTTTTAACAGATTGCCTAATAAATCAGCCTCTATGCCAGAATATACTCCAGCCTCATTATTTATGATTCTACTTGCAGTATCCATAAATAAACTCCCTTTTGTATCAGGAGTATATTGCCTAAAATTAGCTCCTACTTTGATAGTTGCAAAGCTTGGATTGAATTGGTATTCTGTATGAATATGATTTAAAGCAGACTTATCATAAAAACCAGTACCTCCATTAATTGGGATTTTAGATGTGATTTCAGCCAACTTATCGTTAAAAGCTTCTGTTCCAGGAACTAATCTGCCTAGATCTTCATCTGTTTGTGCTCTTGTGGCATCATAGGCTGAAATGATTATATCTGTGTTTGCATTAATAACAGAGTCACTTAAATTGGTAAAATTATTTTTATTCAATGAATCTCCATTAACAATATAAATATAATCAATTCCTGGTAATCCTGTTATTGGATCAATAACTAGAGAACTGTACTGAGTGAAATTCCAATCTACATTTTGCCATGAATAAGTTGAATTAGGCCAACCTTCTGATTTCAAAACAGGGAAATTGTCTCCCCAGTTAGCTTTGTAGCTTGAATACCATTCATTGTTTGAATATCCAAATTCTTGTAATTTAAGAGCTGTAAATACAGCATCATAAGAATCTCCAGCATCTTCACTTGTTCTATATGCTCTTATAAAGAATTTATCTTTTTGCGTGATTTCTAATTTATTTTGCCAAAACTGAATATTTTTAAGGCTAAAGCGATTATCTCCTTGATAAACAGTCGTACCTGTACTATAATTAGTTCCATAAATTAGTTCTGTTTTAGGAGTAATCATATAGTGTAATGATGTTTGGATTTTTAAGTTTCTGGTATTATAGTCAACAATATCCTTTTCCATGTATCCTGTTCGGTGGAATTTTCCTAATCCTGGACGGTATAGATAGTTATCATCAAAATCATTTCTAACATCATTTAAATTCCCGCCAGTATCTTCATCTCCATAGCGATTTACGGCATCATATCCTCCCGGGTTATCACTGCTAATTGTACCATCAACAGCAGCCATATTATCAGCTTCCCAATCCTGCGCTTTCATGTAGGAAAGGTTAATTTTAAAAGCAAAAATATCTTCTCCAGCTTTATTCTGGAATTTCTCAGCATATCGAATAGAGTTTTCAAATAATTGGCGTTCACCAAATTTATATTGTATTGATAGCCCTTGTTGCATAAAAGGGTTGCGTGTAGTTATGCTTATTACTCCATTAAAAGCATTGGGACCATAATAAGCTGAACTAGCTCCTTGTATAATTTCAACCTTCATTATATCAAGTTCTGAAGAACCTAAAAAATTTCCTAAAGAAAAATTAAGCCCTGGAGATTGATTATCTACTCCATCAATAATTTGAAGCGATCGTACAGGTGAGGTGCTATTAAAACCTCTTGTATTAATCACTTTAAAACCTAGGCTAGCTGCTGTAATATCCACTCCTTTAAGCGCACCTAAGGCATCATAAAAGTTAGCTGATGGAGTTTCTTTAATTGAAATCATATCCAATGCTTCAACAGTTAGAGCAGCTTCTTTCTGTTTTTGGGTAATTCTAGTGTCTACTACTCTTACTTCCTGTAAGCTCTTACTATCAGGGAATAAATAGATAGGTTTTGGGTTTTTAGTTATTACTTCTGATTCTATTAATTTATATCCTAAGTAAGAAACCTCTAAAGTAATAGGAAGTTTTCCAGGAATTGTAAGAATATAGTTTCCGTTAAAATCAGTTGAAGTACCATTATTAGTACCTTTTACAATCACATTTGCACCAATTAATGTTTCTTTAGTTTGCCCATCAATTATAGTTCCACTTAATTGTATTTGAGCATAGGCGGTTTGAATAAGAAATGTAAAAGCAAGAAGTAAAATTTTATTCATAAAGTAATTTTCAGTAGGTTCGCAAATTACAAATAATAAGTAAAATGGGAGTAGTTTTTAGAAACTCAGAATTTATAAATGAGATTGATTTTGTAATTAAAAGTTCAAATAGAGCATTTAATTATGGAGATGGTTTTTTTGAAACGATTAAAATAATAAATAAAAGGCCTTTTAATTTCTCAGCACATTATGCTCGTTTTTCTTTAGCATGTTTAGTTTTAAAGTTAGAAAATGAAGAAACAGTTAGTAGTTTACTTTCAATTATTAATAGTTTAATTAGTCAAAATAAGTTAATTAATGGAAGTGTTAAGATTCATATAAGCAGAGAAGAAGGAGGTAGATATCACCCGAAATCTCAAAATTGTGAAATGATGATTAGTACTTGTTCTAGTTTAGGCTTTAAACAAAATATTCCAGTATCATTATGTGTGTTTTCTGATGAGGTAAAAACTAGGGGAAGACTATCTAATATAAAATCAGTTAATTCTGCAGTTTCAGTATTAGGTGCAATTTATGCTAAGGAATTAGGCTTTGAAAATGCTATATTAAGGAATGTTAAAGGTGATTATATTGAAGTAACTAACTCATCATTATTTATTGTTAAAGATAATGTAATTTACACTCCACCGCTTAGTGATGGCTGTGTTGATGGTACTATGAGGGCTTGGGTATTAAATAATGATAAGGTAATTGAAAAATCATTAAGTCTGGATGATATCAAGCAATCAGATGAAGTTTTTATTTCAAATGCTCTAACTGGAATAACGGCAATAAAGGGGGTAGAGGAGACTATTTTTACTGATTTTAATTTTGCTGATAAATTACAGAATAAACTAATTAGTTTAAGTTTGGATCTTTGGGCATATTAACCCAAATGGCATAGTCTGATTTCTGATTTCTTATAATTTTATTCCAAAGTTTTGGGGTAGAATACTGCATGCACAAATCATCTTTTGAACTTTCAACCAACCAGCTGTCTTCTCGAATTTCAGTATTTAACTGGTCTTCACCCCATCCAGAGTAGCCCACAAAAAATCGAATCTCATTTTTAGTAATTTTTTTATCCTGCATTAATTTTAGGATTGTATCAAAATTGCCACCAAAATAAATATTTTCAGTTATCTGTTTTGATTCAGGTATAAGACTTCCTAAAGTATGAATAAATTGCAGGGATTGTTTTGCTACTGGTCCGCCAATATAAACAGGGAAATCGCTTAATGGAATATTGTTCAATATTTCATTAAGATTAATTTTTGTTGGCTGATTAAGTATTAGTCCTATACTTTCATCATCATTATGATGAGTAAGCAATACCACACTTTTAAAGAAAATTGAATCGTTAAAAGAGGGTTCCGAAATTAATATTCTGCCTTTTTTGGCTTTCAACATAAAAAGATATCTTTGTTTTACTTTTGTAAATATATAAAATGTAACCTAATATCGCTTATGGATATAAAAAA
>Ga0308011_10001274_pt1 | contig 11586 bp, 8 predicted proteins | sample Neamet177_FD_203144 | JGI IMG/M metagenome (GOLD analysis project Ga0308011, IMG submission 203144) | Marine microbial communities from water near the shore, Antarctic Ocean - #177 | ecosystem: Environmental > Aquatic > Marine > Unclassified | place: Southern Ocean | collected 2014-07-25
AAAAGGTTCAAAATTGGGACCGAGAGGTCCACCAAAAAGAAACCCCAATTAGAGTTAGTTTTTCTATTTCATAAAATGATTTAATTGATTACTCACTCCTCCATAATCTGCCCACTCCCAAATTCCGGAAATCTTTCCTTCTTCAAAATTTATTGTTTGGTAAGCAGAGAATTCAACATTATTTGTATCAATAGAAATAGTCGATCCATAATATAAGCGAATACTTCCATCAAATTCATGTGATTCTTCATTAATTCCAGGTAAATAAATGGAATGACCAATATTAATTGACATATTCAATTTTCTCATCTGATTAAGATTATAAATATAATCAATTTTAGATGTTTCTACCCCTTTTTTATGACCTACTGGATAGGAATGAAAAATAAAATCTTCAGTATAGTAATTAGATATCTCAAGATCTTCTATTGTAGAGTCTATAAAATAAGTATTGATATCATCAATAAGATTCTTAAATTGGTCTAAGTTCTTTTCATATACCTTTTTATCATTATTACATGAAAACAAAATAGAGACAGAAAAGAAAAGAAATAATATTTTTTTCATAAATTAAATTACTTAATATTTACATCACTTTTAGTTTCATTCACTGCACAGCCACAACCTACACATACAACTGCTTCATCATTTATTTCTTTTCCGCATTTTTTACAGAACATCATATTTTAATAGTAATGATCTGAACCAGCAACTGTATAGGTAAAAATTACCATGCTTATTACCCAAAGTACAATACCAATAATAACACCCCATAAAGCAGCTTTACCTGCATCTTTTGATGCTTGTGGCTTAGATTCATTCCATACGAAATAAAGTATCAAACCTAATAATGGAAAAAGAAAAGACAAACCTGAAAGGAAACAACCTGCTCCTTCAGTACTTTGAGGGGATGAAGAAAGAGGGAATATCTTTGAAACAATTTTCATCTCAATCTTTGAAACAATATAACCTACAATCATTGCCAAAGCGAAAGAAGGTGCTAGAACATCTAACTCTTTCAAATAAGCACCTATTCCTTCAATATTAGAAAATACAAACTTGAATAATATCACAGAAATAAATCCTGTAATCATAGAAGCAATAGCTCCTTTTTCAGAATATCCCTTCCAGAAAAGAGATAGAATAATCACCGGACAGAAAGTGGCAGCAATTCCAGACCATCCAAAAATCATAATCCAAAAAACCTGCCTATCAGGATACAAATAGTATAATAAACTAGCAATACCCAATGCAGCCAATGCCATCCCAACAGTAACTACTCTAGAGAAATTAGTTAAATCCTCATCTTTTAAATCAGGCCTGAATATTTTCTGATAGAAGTCGCGGGTAATAGCACTAGAAGCAAGAATAAGAAGAGAATCAATTGTCGACATAATTGCGGAAAGTACAATCGCAATAAATATTGCTACTAATATTGTAGGTAAGAAATCGTGGGTAATCATACTTAAAACATTTTCCCCTCCTGTTCCTAATACTACTTCAGGGTTCTGACCTTGTTTTGTGTATAAAATACGAGCAAGAATACCAATTGTAACTGCTGCAGCATCAGTTAAGAGAGTAAAAAGAAGTGCAACCCACTTTCCTTTATCAATCTCATTTTCGCTTTTAATTGACATAAAACGAACATAAACTTGAGGAGATCCTAAGAAACCCAATCCAATCATTGAGAAACCAAGAATTGTAAATAAGTTCATCCATCCGTCATCACTCCTCCCCATTATTTGAGTTAGAGTGGGGTCAATCGCATTCAATCCCTCAGTGATTCCAGTTCCATGATCCATTGAGAACCAAACAACAATAGGTAGTAAAACCAAGCCAAAAAACATTAAAATACCTTGAAACATATCTGACCAAACCGCAGCTACGAATCCACCAACAAAAATATAGAGTAGAACAATGCAGAAACCAATTAGAGCACCTATTCGATAGTCAATATTAAGCATTGACTCAAAGGCAATTCCCGTTACATCCATTTGAGATGCAACATAAATAACAACAAAAACTACAAGTGAAGAGGCTGAGATAATTCTAAGCGTGTTAGTAGATGATTTAAAATGACTTTGAAGATAGTCGGGTATGGTAATAGCTTTATATTCGTCAGACCACCTTTTAAATCGTTTGGCCATAAATTGCCAGGAAATATAAACACCAAGTAATTCACCAACTACAACCCAATATCCAGAATAGCCAGCCATTGCTCCCATTCCTGTTAGGCCAATTAATAACCATCCTGACTCACCAGTAGCTCTTGCGGAAAAAGCAACAGCCCAGAAACCCATTTTTTTGCCTCCTAAATAATAATCACTCATACTTTTAACTCTACGAGAAGCGAGTATTCCAATTAAGAATAAAATAGCGACATAGATTCCTAGAACGATAATTTTTGTAACCATAGTATTTTGTAATTATTTAGATTTAGATAGTATCAGATGACAAACTTACGTAATATTTTTTTTAAAAAAGTTTAAAATAAGGACAGTAAGACCACACAAAAAGAAACCCACTCAGTTGAGTGGGCTTGTTTAACATATATTTTATTGTAATAGCGCTATTACTGAAGCATCAACTTCTTATTAATTATTCCATTACTTGTTTCGGTTATTAAGAAATAGATGCCTTTTGCTTTATTGGTTAAATCAATTACTTTACTATACTCACCCACAAAGCGATCTAAGTGTTCAGTGTATACAATTTCACCAACAATATTGACAATTTTAATCTCTAAGTCTTGAATATCTTTACTTTTGAAAGTTATATTAAATACATTTCTTGATGGGTTAGGGAATATATTTAATTCTAAGAAATTTCTATTTTTATCAATTTCTAAAACATTTACAGAGCTAGGACTATGTGTTATATTAAAACTATATATAGGACTAAATGAATTTAGTGCGGCCTGATTAATTACTCTTGTTTTATTACTATTTCCTGTGAAAGATGTAGTAGTTGCAGTAAATTCTTCTCCTAAATCATATGTATTCCCATCATGTGTAACTACCTTTCCTCCCCATGATCCTTGTGGGCTTGTAATAGACGCATTGTAATACGCAACCGTATAAGGCTGACCTACAATTAATGCGTCAGTCGTTTTTAAAATTTTATCAGGAGTAACCGTTTCATATTGCAAATAAGGCTTTGTAACTCGTAATTTAACGGTTGCCGTATTAGTTAACAAAGTACTTCCTGAAGCTAATAAAGGTACGCCAACCCAACCAATATTTTCAAATACATCAAACTGACCTACAAGTAATTGTTGAGCGGAATTTGTTAATTTTTCATAAATCCAAGCTCCTTCATCATAATTTGGAGAATTATCAACATCTATTAAATTTCCATTAACATAATCTTCAGTTCCTTTTACCCATGAAGAGCCATTCACTACATAAATAAAGTGTTTACCTCCTAATAACCAATTACCTCCTGAAAATTGTTGCCCTATTGGCATCCAGGGCTCATAAATAGGCAATGAATCAATAATATTTGAAGTAGGATTCCAGAGCATATCATTTCCATTTTCGGAAGTTTGCCATGAATCTTCAGAAAAAATAATATTTAACCTTTCTCCTGTTTCAATATCAATTGCATATCCAGGAAACCATCCCATACCCATTGTGCCACTTCCATCATTATTACCTTGTTTATCCACTGAAGGTGATTGCCTTAATCCCATCTTTACCTGATTTCCAATTGATAAAACAGGATCATCTTGCGCTTCAACCACACATACTCTACTCCATTTTGATTGATCTGAAGTAAATACAATATCAACAGAAGTTAAATTTTCTAACTTATTAAAAGAATTTGTTACTGTACTGCTAAAACCAGGGCCATCTTTCATGTTTGACACAAAAGAATAAGGTGCCCAAGTGCCTCCAGTAAAAGATACTAATGGAGAATCGATTACTGTTTGTTCAACTACAGTTTCGTAAATACCAGTTGGATCTTCATTCTGATTGTAATCACTTAAGACTGGATAATTGTTATCAGTATAATTTCCAGCTCGAATCCAATTCAAACCCCAGTATGCACCAACCATATTATCATTATCAATGTCGGGCACTCCACTTAACCAAGCATCATTTGGATTATCAAATTCTATTGCAGAATATATAAGTCCATTTTTAGGATTTCCCCAAGCGTCGGTACCAGGATTACTCGCTTGTTTTACTGAAACATATATCCCTAATTGAGGAATATGTTTTGTAGTTCCCGAAATAATTGATTGGTTAGAAGAATCAACTATATTACCTAAAGAATCAATAATTGCCCATCCACTGTAAGAAGTAATTGCTCCTTGAGTTGTAAGGGTGGGATTTTCAAGTTTGAATATGTACTCTCCTGGTGTAATATTAATACTATCCACTATGGAAATATTAACAGGCCCTTGCCCACTGAGATAAGTAGGATTCATTATTCTATGATCAGTACTTGTAAGGATCTCATTAATAGATTGATCATTCATTTCCAGGTGAATGCCCCCATTCCCTATTCCTTCTAATCTAGTAAGCTCAACTCCAAAATACATACAACTATTATCATCAATACAGGCATTAGTATTATAATTATAAGCTATTATATCCGTGCATCCTCCTAAATAGCAACAACTACCATCATCAGAATTTGCCCAAAGATTATAATTTAATGCTAAAGAGTCGGTACAACCCAAAACCGTACAGGGAACACCATTTAAGATACTTGGGTTTTGATACACATCTTTAACCTCATCTACATAATTGAATAATAGATTAATAGAAGCTGTTGTCCCTCCTGTGCTATCCCAGGCAAAAACAAATGCATAATCAAGTTCATATACATCTCCAGTGTCTAAGTTAACAGGTCCTGTTGACATTAAAAACCTTCTGTCAGCAGGAGAATTTGCTGCTGTTTGCTCGGTCCAAGATTGTCCAGGAAAAGCAGGATCTGTTGTGTCGGGAAACATATAGTTGCATAGATTGGTTGTTGATCCTGATCCTGAACCATGTCCATCACCACCAAAAGTCATAAGCACATTATCTTTCCAAACTCCTCTTAAGTAATTGTAGAAATTTGGACCACTATCAGGATTTCCAATTACAGTAGCATCATTATTATAATATACAAATTTTGACATAGATTTATTTAAATAGACCAAACCTTGTGCTGGAGGGTTAAATCCGTATCCTTTTGCTCCTTCATCTTCTGAATCACCATTATATACATATCCTAAATTTTGACCAACATTACAGCCGACATAATCATCCAGGTAATTTCCTAAATCTGGATCTAACCAAGTGCCTGCGTAAAAATCAGCTAGATTATGATTTCCTCTATTAAAAATCTTCATATTAACAAATAATGCATGATTTATTGATGGGCATGCAGAGGTATAGCCATAAAACATTAGATGCTGCTCTATTCCCATTGGGGCTGATTGTGTTTCTTGGTGAATATTTCCAATATCATTTCTAATGATATATAGTGCTTGATCTCCTTTAATATCTGGATAATCTCCCAAATACGCATCATAAATTCCATTATTATCAGTATCTATAAAAGGAGCTAAATAAAATGCCTGTCCTAATGCTGTATCTCCGTGAGCTGGCCAATTTGCTATTGCATCAGGAATTATGTATCCAATATTACTATAATTAAGTATATGAATATCAATTTCTGTTTTATTGATTTTCCACACTCTATCCCAATCACTCATATAGTTAGGATTATGATATATACTATCACTACAAGGGCCTGCCCAAAAGTCACTACCTGACTGTTTGTAGGTTTGTGCAGCAACTCTTAGCGTTCCGCCATCATCAACTCCTCCGAACCAAAATTCATGTGCAAAAATAGAATGCTTACTACCACCTTTAGGCACTTCATATTTTGCATCATTTAAATCCCACATAAAAGCTGCTGGACCTAAAGAAGTTTTTACTCCATTAATATCAAAGATTTCTTGTGCTATTGCTGGGTTTTGTTGTCCAAATCCAATCATTGGCAAACAAAGTAAAATGAGTATTATTTTTTTCATAATCCAAAAATACATAAAACTATTTAAATACCTGATATTCATTTCAATAATCTAATATTTTAAATAAATTTCGAGATAATTATCGGGAGGGCACAAAAAACAAATCCACTCATTAATTGGGTTATATTTTTTAAATTTGTAACTTTGACAAACATTTAAAAAAAAATCATGGGAAAAGGACAAGACTCAAAGAAAAGCGTTAAAAAAGCACCTGCTAAAACCGCAAAAGAAAAAAAAGCAGAAAAAAGAGCAAAGAAAGCTAAATAGGAATAGTTTTATTTTATAAAATAAATTGAGATTAACAAGCTAGCTCAAGACATATAAAAATACCACCTGAAAAAGTGATGTTTTTTTACTAATATAATTAAGCTATTTTATATCCTACTCTGATAAGTAAACAAATCAAAGTACCTACCTTTACTTTCTATTAATTCATTATGATTGCCATGTTCAGCAATTTTACCATGCTCAATAACTAATATTTGATTGGCTTGCCTAATGGTACTTAAACGGTGAGCAATGACAAAAGTAGTCCTCCCCTTCATAAGATCAGCTAAACTTTTCTGTATTAAAGATTCACTTTCTGTATCCAGATTAGATGTTGCTTCATCTAAAATTAAAATCCTAGGATTAGCCAATACGGCTCTCGCTATTGCTATTCTTTGCCTTTGACCTCCAGAAAGTTTCACTCCTCTTTCTCCAATCAAAGTATCTAAACCATCATCAAAACGGTCAGTAAATTCATTAACATAAGCGGCCTTAACAGCCTCCAAGACTTGCGCTTCACTTGCATTAGGTCTTGGGAAAAGAATGTTATCACGTATAGTTCCTTCAAATAAAAAATCGTCTTGTAACACAACTCCTAACTGACTTCTAAATGAGTTCAAACTTACTTTTGAAATATCATTCCCATCAATTAAAATAACACCTGAATCAGGATTAATAAAACTAGACACCAAACTTGCAAGGGTTGATTTACCCGAACCAGAAGAGCCCACTAAAGCAGTAACGGAACCTTTATCGGCTTTAAAACTAATATTATGCACAACCTCTTTCCCTTTTTCATAAGAAAAAGAAACATCTTTAAACTCTACATCTCCAACAATCTTATTCAGCTCAATAGTTCTCAATTCATCATTCGCTTCCGATTGCATATTCATGATTTCTTCTGTTCTATCCAAACCGGCAAATGCTTCAGTCAGTTGACTTCCAACATTACTTATCTGAACAATAGGAGCAATCATAAATCCAAGCAATAAAGTAAAGGCCAAGAAATCACCAATAGTTAATGTACCCTCAATAATCATAGCACCTCCCATTCCCATTATGCCAACTGAAGCCAATCCCAATAAAAAAGTAGATGAGCTGGTCATAATTGCTGTTGCTGTCAAACTTTTTTTTACATTCTGAAATAAACGGTCTACTCCTTTTTCAAAACTTATGTTCTCTTGAAATTCAGCATTAAACCCTTTAATGACTCTAACTCCATTTAAAGTTTCAGTCAATCTACCTTTAACTTCTGCATTTATTACACCTCTTTTCCTAAATATAGGACGAATATACCCAAATGCTTTTAAAGCAATCACAGCGAATAAGAATACTGGAGTAAGCACAAATAAGGTCATCTTTCCACTAATATTAATCAATAATACTAAAGAAATAATTGCAGTAACTGTTCCTCCGAACAATTGGACCAAACCTGTCCCTACAAGGTTACGAACACCTTCCACATCACTCATTATGCGGGAAACTAAAGCTCCTGATTTATTATTATCAAAATAGGAAATAGGTAAAGAAAGCACTTGCTTTTGTACTTTGGCTCTTAACTTGGAAATTAATAATTGTGCTTCCACACTCAGCAACCTTGTTAAAGCAAATGAAGTAGTTGCTTGAATTAAAACAGCACCAGAAACAAGTAACACCATACTCATTAAAGCATCCATATCCTGATTAGGAATTATTTCGTCTAATAATTCTTTACTTTTTAAAGGAAGAACTAAACTTGCTAATCGGCTAATTACAATAAGAATTAAGCCAACAAAAACAATTCCTTTTCTAGGCCAAATAAATTCCTTAAACGCTTGCATAACGGTAACCTTCTTCTTTTCCATATTTAATTTTATAATTTAAACTACTTAAAAATATTTTACTAATGATATAAAATAGAAATATTAACTGCAAATGCACCTAATTTTTACTGAAAGTAAGTGTTAAGGAAATCCATACCCTTTTCTAAACCATTATGATAATCATGACTTAAATCATCAATACTCGTACCCACTACATTTGATTTTAAAAAACTCTCAGGGCATATCTGAATAATCTCAACTCCTTCATGATCTTTTGTTAAAAAATCTACCGACTCATTATATCTACTCCCCTCATCAAAGAAATTATTACTTACTTCAGGATTATTCCTCCACCAGTATCCAGCAGCTAATCCCATATAACTTAAACCGCTTAACTTGTAACCTAAAGGATTAGGTCGAATAACAATTATTTTAGTTGCTCCGAAATCAACAGCCGACTTTGCTGGTATTCCATCAGACCATGCTCCATCCATAAAATTTACTCCATTAATTTCACAAGACCCTTTAGTAAAAAAAGGCAATGAAGAAGTTGCTTGTAGGCACTTGTAATGATTTTTTGGATTTGGTTCTAAATAAACTGGCTTTCCATTTTCAAGATTTGTAGCAACAATATAAAACTGTTTATTTTCAGTAGATTCATTAATTTTTTCAAAATCTAATGGATTATTTTGTTTGGCATATTTCGTCAAAAAATTTAAATCCATATATCCTTGTTCTGATAAAGCATGCCTATAACTTAAAAATTTCCTGTCAACAGAAACATCTTTGGATAGTGAAAAATAGGCTTTGTATTGACTCGCTACGTAATAAGACAAACACATTGCGCCGCTTGAAACCCCAATATAAATATCAAAAGGATTAAATTTATTTACTAAAAATGAATCTAAAACTCCTGCTGTAAAAACTGATTTAAATCCACCACCCTCAATAACTAAAGCTATACTTTCTTTCTTTTTCATATTATAATCATATGATTTAAAATTTGGTTTTTATTTTACAATAAAGCGTTTTTTAACACTCCCATCACTATAAATATAGAACAAAGGTATATTATGAGTTGGTGTAATTGTCCGACCTAAAATATCAGTAATTTTAAGAAGAACTGGGATTTCAGTAAAAGTAGATTCCAAGATACTTGTCGTTTGTGAATAACTATAAAACTCATATTCTGCTCGTTCAGGCTCTAGTTTCATTGCAAAATCATTTTGTGCTTTCAAATAAAACTTTATTTCTTCACTACTAGCTTGAAATGGCAATGGAACAGAATATATATTATCTCCTGAGACTGCATCACCATTTTGACCGCTATCATTCATAATAAATGTCTTAAATTTAGAATTATATTTACTAATTGTAGCCATTAAATCCACTGAAGCACCATTATAAACCTCAACTGTTAGCACATTATTACTCACCATTACATTAGTTATTGTTGGAGGCGTTTTTATTATTTCAGCATGCGCCAGTAAATACGGTTTACGCTCATCAATAGTAGATAAAATCCCTGCAAAACCATAAAAAAATGACCAACTAAAAAGTGCCGATTCCACATTGTCATGGTATTCTGCAGTTGTAAACGGTTTGTTTACATCAGTATCAGCTGCTGCATATCCTAAACTTTGCAAGTCAGTAATTGAATTACGGATAAAGGCTGTATCCAAAGATTCATCAATTATAGTACGTAAATGTGCAGTGTATTGCAGATAATATTGAGGGTTATCCAGCAACTTATACAACAAAGGATTAGTTGCTGAATCAGTAGTATAACCATAAAAAGGATCAAAATGATAAATATCATTTGGTGTAGCCCAAACTCCACCTAATAAAGCCCCACCAAAACTCTCACTTAAATCCCAAGGAATCATTTGAAATAATCCATCCTTAGTTTGATAAAGATAATAATTATGAATATAGAAACCATTATAAGTATCAAGATTTGCCAAGACAGAATTGACAGCAAAAGCCCATAAGACTCTATCAACATTTAGTATGCTATCAATTTCAGCAGTATTATTATTTAAAGTATTTATCAATTCTAGTAATTCAGCCCAACCCTTGTCTGATTTTAGGACATAACTATCATAATACAAAGTACTATCATTGCCTAACCAATTCAAGTTTGGCTCTCCATTAGCACTAGTTGTTTGCCCAAATACCTGTACAGGGTCACATTTAAAAAGCACTCCACTTTTCTCATCAAAATGCTTCTTAACAAATTGTTTATTTATAGATTCTGTATTTACATAAAGCCCTAAATAATCATCTTGACAATACAACTTCACTAAGTTTACTTCAGGTGTAGGTAAATATTTTTGATAGATTTTTGAAGCTGTAAATTCTTTTACAAATGTTGGATCCATCCATCCGTTAGCGAACTTTACTTTCTTTTTTCCTAATAGTTTTTGCCCTGCTACCCAGTAATTCATGTCTATATTAAAAGGCACTTTTTGGTTACTATTATTGTTTGGCAATACAAAAGTTGAATTTCCCTTGTAACGAACACCAACACTATCGTAAATAATACCGTTTAGGGTTAAGGTAGCAGGTAAGCGGTACTGAGGGTTTGTAAAAAAAGAATCGGCTAAAATAGAATGATAGTTACTATCTTGAAAATTCACATACATACTTCTTAATGAGTCCTTATCAAATAGGCCTCCAGGTGCTTCATATAAAGTTTGTGGATTGTACAGGCTTTGTGCTGCTAGAACAAAAGGGGAAACCAAAAAAAGAAAGATGTATTTTTTCATTTCGCTAATTTAGGAAAATAAAATGTTTTCGAACGAGTTACCTGATTTTTTAAAAAGTAATTTCACTGCCTTCCTGCCTTGTTCACCTAAAGAAACAGAATAATCATTAACATATAAAGCAATGTGTGCATCCACAACTTGCTTTTCCATTTCTTGTGCATGACACTTTATAAAATCAGCCGAACTATTAGGATTTTTAAAAGCATATACTACTGATTTCCTAAGTACTCTTTCTATTTTCTTTTGCTCAGATAAAGGCAATACTCTTTTCATTACAATGCCACCTAAAGGGATGGGTAAGCCCGTTTCTGTTTCCCAAAACTCCCCTAAATCAATTACTTTATCAAGACATTTATCTTTGTAGGTAAATCGACTCTCATGAATAATAAGTCCTGCATCTACCATACCTTCAAGCACCTGATTTTCAATTTCAGAAAAAAGTGATTCTACTTTATTCTGATTTTCGGGAAAAGCAATATTCAATAACATATTGGCTGTCGTGTATTTTCCAGGAATAGCAATTTTACTCTCATTAGTTAAGATTGTATTTGGTTTCTTAATAAGTAACGGACCACAATTATTACCAAGTGCCGAGCCGCTATCCAAAAGGACATAATCCTTTACACAATGAGTAAAAGCGTTATAACTGAGTTTTGTAATATCCAATTTCCCTTGAAAAGCCCACTTATTTAACTGTTCTACATCAGCAAAAACCACC
>Ga0308011_10001279_pt1 | contig 11566 bp, 11 predicted proteins | sample Neamet177_FD_203144 | JGI IMG/M metagenome (GOLD analysis project Ga0308011, IMG submission 203144) | Marine microbial communities from water near the shore, Antarctic Ocean - #177 | ecosystem: Environmental > Aquatic > Marine > Unclassified | place: Southern Ocean | collected 2014-07-25
AATTGCACTTTTTTTAGCCTATTTAATCAACCCACTTATCACCTTTATACAACATAAATTAAAGGTTAAAAAAAGAGGTTTATCTATTGCAATAGGACTCACCTTTTCTAGTTTATGTATTGCAGGACTAATTCTTCTTAGCCTTCCTACTATAAATAAGGAGTTTCATAATGCCGCGTCATTGTTAAAAGAATACGCAGACATCATCCCTCCTATCCCACCAGAGATACAAGAGCAAGCGAATAAACTTCTTCACTCCGATCAAGCTATGGAGTTTATTAACAGTAGTACTATTACAGAAACACTTAGTAAAATCACCCCTTTACTTAAAACCCTTTTTAATGAATCACTAGATTTGATAATGGGGATTTTCGGCTTATTCTTTATCTTTATTTACCTCGTATTTATTTTACAAGGCTACCCCACCCTAAGTAAAACTTGGATAAATTGGATTCCATTAAAATTTCGAGATCAAACAAATGGCATAAGCCAAGATTTAGACGAGGGTATGCGCGCCTACTTTAGAGGTCAAGCCACAATTGCACTAATAGTTGGATTACTATTCTGCTTAGGCTTTAGTATAATCGGACTTCCTTTAGCAATTTTAATGGGTATACTAATTGGATTACTCAACCTTGTGCCTTACCTACAAATACTAGGATTTATACCTGCATTTTTACTATGCATACTACAAAGCATGGAGTCTGGGCAGAACTTGTGGACTACTATAGGTGCGGCTACTTTAGTTTTTCTCATAATTCAATTGATACAGGAAAGTATATTAATTCCTCGAATAATGAAAAAAGTAACTGGACTACACCCAGCAATAATTCTACTATCTCTTTCTATATGGGGTAGCTTATTGGGCATTACTGGACTTATACTAGCACTACCTATAAGTACGCTACTCCTATCGTATTACAAACGATTTATAAGCAGCAACTCGAACGATCCTGCTACTAAATAGACTGTGCGTAATCTTTAGACTTTGATACAATATCTATTATAGAAACACCATACATATAATTACCCAAGACCTTTAAGTTTGTAGGTGAAGAATCTGCAATACGCTGAACCTTATCTAAATGACCTTTTTCGTATTGCGGTATAGCTTTAGCCAAAAGTCGTAATTCTTGCTTATTGATATTAATTTCAGTTGCAAAGACTTTTTCTAAAAAAGCTTTAGCATCTTTCTTTAAATCCATCTTCTGTAATTCCTCGTACGAATACCTTGCACCTCCTAGCATTACAGTATTTACATGAAAATCACCTGAGCCATGACTAGGGAAAGTATTAGAATTTGCAACCATACCTAACACAACAGACTTCTCTTTTGATGGTACAAGAAAACCAAAGCCATCAAAATTAATTTGTGATTTCTGAAACTGAAAATTTAAGACTCCTACAGGAGAATAATTTATTGAGTTTAAATCTGCCGACATTGGCTCTGGAACCAATGAACTTAACATATAGGCTGGTAGAGTAGAAATAAGCATATCGTAACCATAAGACTTCCCATTTGCACATATTAACGAAGAAGCATCTAAGTTAATTGACTGCACCTTAGAGTTGTAAATAATAGAGCCTTCTAAAACGAACTGTAGTTTATCTATTAAGGTTTGTATGCCATTTTTAAAACTAAACAACGCTTTAGAGGTTACTTCTTTAGGGTACGACTTTATATCTGACTCTTCTGGTTTGTAGGTAAGTAAGGATCTAAAAACAGAACCCTTGATTGCTTCTAACTTCTTTAAAAATGGTAAGGTTGCAGAAACACTCATTTTAGAAACATCACCGGCCCAGATACCACTTACCATACTATCGAAAAACAACTTTCTAAATTCCTCTCCAAAATGCCTATCCACAAATTCTGCTATAGTCTCGTCTTCCTTAACAACTTTGGCTGTTAAATCTTTAAAAAAAGCTTTAATAAAAAGAGATAAATAAGGAGATCTTAGAAATGACAATAAAGAATAAGGTAAAATTTGCAATTTATTATCGTGGTACAAATAACGTCTTTTCGCTTTTTCATCAGAAAAAACCAACTCGTCCCATAAACCCAACTCCTCTACAAGCTCTAAAACCAGTTGCCCATTACCCTTCGGGCGAACACCTCTTGGACCCCACTCAACAACACAATTACCAAAATAATCAGACTCGATAAGCCCACCAGAAATGGTTTTTTCTTCAAGAATCACAACTTCTGCGCCTGGATTGTACTTTTTTAAATAGTACGCAACCGACAAGCCTGCAATTCCCGAACCTAAAACACAAAACTTCGCCATATTATAAAGTTATAACGCCATCAATTTTAGCAGCTTTCTCATACACTGAAATAATTTCATCAGCACTAAGCATAACTTCCTTCACAGAAATTGAAATAAAAGCGCCTTTAGAAGATTCTTTTCTAATAATTTCCGCCTTTTCTGGCTGAAATAGAGATTCTATCTGTGCTATTTTCTGCAAATCAGATTTCACTATAAACTTAAACATATATACACTTGGGAATGACAATTCCTCTAAACGCTCCCTTAAACTATCAAAATCCATGTTCATAAAAATATTTTAAACAAATTTACAAAGCTTATTAAAACAGGAGTCAAAGGTCGGACTTTTTTATAAATTTGTTTTTATGATAAAACGCATTGCCATTTCTGGTGCTCCAGGAACAGGAAAAACGAGCATAGTAGAAGAACTCACAAAGGGAGGACATATATGTCACCCTGAAATCTCAAGGGAAATTATTGCCCAACAATTAAAAATTGGTGGCAACATAACTCCTTGGCAAGATTTAAATTCTTTTAGTAAACTCGTGATATCTAGTCGACTAGACCAGTATAAAGCTGCGCGAGAAAGTATAGAATTCTTCGATAGAAGTATAATTGACTCCTTAGCATACTTACTAAAAGATCAATTAAGTATTTCTAAGGAATGGGACGATTTAGCAAAAAACAATCGATATTACTCTAAGGTATTTATTACCCCACCTTGGGAATCTATATACATAAGTGACTCAGAAAGGTTGGAAGATTTCGAAACCGCCACCTCAATACACTTGAACATGGTAAAGGCTTACGAAATGTATGACTACCAAGTTATTATTGTCCCCAAAATAAGCGTTAAGGAAAGAGTTCAATTTATATTAAAACATATTGAATAAATCAAACATACATAAAGTACTCAAGCAATATTGGGGATACGACACATTTCGACCTAAACAGGAAGAGATTATAAATAGCATTCTAGAGAAAACAGACACCTTAGCTCTTTTGCCAACTGGTGGAGGGAAATCTCTGTGTTATCAACTACCCGCAATGGTATCAGAAGGAGTTTGTATTGTAATCTCTCCTTTAGTTGCCTTAATGAAAGACCAAGTATCTCAATTAAAAAAGCGAAATATTAAAGCGATTGCACTAACTGGAGGCATGCGTCATACGGAGATTGATATTGCACTAGACAATTGTGTCTACGGAAACATCAAACTACTCTATCTATCTCCAGAAAGATTACAGTCGGACATCGTTATTACTCGATTACAAAAAATGAAGATCAGCTTAATTGCTGTAGACGAGGCTCACTGTATATCTCAATGGGGCTACGATTTTAGACCGTCTTACTTAAATATTGCAGAGATAAGAACACTCTTACCCAAGGCGCCAATTTTAGCCCTTACTGCAACTGCCACAAAAGAAGTTGCCGCAGATATACAAAAGAAACTACTCTTTAAAAAACCATTCATAATACAGAATAGCTTCAATAGAAGCAATTTAGCTTATATGGTTTTGGAAGAAAACCACAAGATGGATAGGTTGCAAAAAATGCTAAATCGCATTAAGGGTTCAGCTATTATATATGTAAGGAGTAGAAAAAGAGCTTATGAGCTTTCTACAGAACTCAACTATCTTGGCGTAAAATCACTTTATTACCATGCAGGCTTAAGTGCTAACGAAAGAAGTGACAACCAAGACAAGTGGATGAACAACTCAGTGCGAGTAATGGTAGCCACCAATGCTTTCGGAATGGGTATAGACAAGCCAGATGTGAGATTAGTTGTACACACACAGAACCCAAATACGCTAGAAGCCTACTTTCAGGAAGCCGGTAGAGCTGGTAGAGATGGGCAGAAATCTTTTGCAGTCAGCCTCTATCAGAAATCCGATCTAGAGACTTCTATAAATAGATTTGAAGAAAACTACCCTAACTCAAATGAAGTCAGAGTAATCTATCAGAAACTAGCCAACTACCTACAAATTGCCATTGGCGATGGCTACGAAAATACTTATGAATTTTCTATAGATGCGTTTTGTGAGCAGAACAAACTATCCAAAGAAAAATGCTTAAAGTCATTTCTGATATTAGAAAATGAAGAAATTCTTAAATTTGAGAGCTATAACAGTCAATTGTCGACCATACAAATAACGAGCTCACCCTCTTCGGTAGTAAACTACCAAACCAACAATAGCAAGAAAAGAGAATTTTTACAACTACTACTGCGAGTATATCCAAACATATTTGATGAACCAGCTGAGATTCAGGAACGAAAACTAGCCATTCAAATAAACAAGGATAGTAATTACGTTCACAAAATTTTAGCACAATTTGAACAGGAAGGAATCTTAAAATACTGCCCACGCACAAACAGAGGAAATATTATTTATTTATCTGCTCGCTATAACAGCAAAAACCTCCCACTTTCAAAAACACATTTTGAAGAACGAAAATCACTCCTAAAAAACAAACTTAAAAGTATTAACGGCTACCTATCTAATACAGAGGTTTGCAGATCTCGTATTTTATTAGATTATTTTGGCGAACGAAGTGAGCAAGATTGTGGTATATGCGATATATGTATTGCTAAGACCACTAATACAATAGACTTTAAAAAATCTATCCGTAAAGATCTTCTGAAACGAGTAAGCCTTAAACCAATATTCATCAGTACTTTTGTGGCACAATACAGCAAGCTAAAAGAGCTTGTTATAATTGATGAAATTAAACAATTACTTGAAGAAAATATACTCATAAAAGAAGGTGATAAAATAAAAATAAATGAGCAGAGATAAGAAAATTGTATTTATGGGTACTCCACAATTTGCGGTGGAATCATTAAAAAACATTCACGAAAGTGGATATAAAGTAGTTGGGGTTGTTTGCCCACCGGATAGACCAGCTGGAAGAGGCCATAAACTTCAAGCATGTGACGTAAAAAAATACGCTCTATCTCAAGAATTAAATATTCTACAGCCCGAAAAACTAAAAAACCCAGTATTTTTAAAAGAACTCAAAGAGTTAGAGGCAGACTTATTTATAATTGTTGCTTTTAGAATGCTCCCTAAAGAAGTGTGGTCTATGCCAAAGTTCGGTACATTTAACATACACGGATCTTTACTACCACAATACAGAGGGGCTGCTCCTATTAACTGGGCAATTATAAATGGTGAGATTAAAACTGGGGTAACCTCTTTTTTTATAGATGAAAAAATAGACACTGGAGCTACACTACTATATAAGGAGTGCGAAATTGGTGAAAATGAAAATGTTGGAGCTGTACACGATAAATTAATGGTTTTAGGTGCTGAGCTGGCAACCGAAACTTGTGATGCTATTTTCAGCAATTCTATTAGTCCTAAAACACAAAAGGAATCTGATAATCTAAAAGAAGCTCCAAAACTCTTTAAGGACAACTGCAGAATCGATTGGACTAAAGATTCCTTAGCTGTACACAACCACATTAGAGGCCTATCTCCTTACCCTGTAGCATGGACAAAATTTGTACATACGAGCAACGAGGATCTTTTAATGAAAATTCATAAGAGTACGCATACAATATGTGAACACGATAAGGAGGCTACTGAAATTGAGACATCCAAAACGGAGTTAAAAATATACACCAAAAATGGGTATATAAGTGTTTTAGAAATCCAAGCACCAGGTAAAAAGAAAATGGATATTCGTTCGTTTCTAAACGGATATTCACTCAGCTCAGAACTGAATGCTTGTTAAGGCTTATTCTCACTCATTTTTGAATAAATCATGTAATTCAAGTTGTATTTATCAACATTTGCATGCTTTTATTAACAAAGTAGGGCTTTTTAATAGGTAAAACTTGCGCAATCTCAACAATAGTCTATATTTGTAAAGCAATCGTAAAATATTTTAATTTTTAACCCTAAAACTGTTTTATTATGAACAAGTCAGAATTAATCGACGCTATGGCCAGCGATGCTGGAATTTCTAAAGCTGCTGCTAAACTTGCATTAGATTCTTTTACAGGATCTGTAGCTAGTAGCCTTGCTAAAGGTGGTAAAGTTGCCTTAGTAGGTTTTGGATCATTTTCTATCTCAGCTCGTGCTGCAAGAGAAGGTCGTAATCCTCAGACTGGTAAAACTATTCAAATCGCTGCTAAGAACGTTGTTAAGTTCAAAGCTGGTGCTGATTTAAGCGGAAAAGTAAACTAGTTTACTTTTCATACCAAAATAAAAAAACCTCGAATTTCGAGGTTTTTTTTTGCTTAATACTTTTGCTTAACAATTAATCTTTAGACCATCATAAGCGATAAAAACATTGTCAGGTAATTCTAAAGAAACCTCGTCATGTAGGCCCATAAGGTGACTTAAGTGTGTAAGGTAGGCTCTTTCAGGATTTATTCTTGCAATCAATTCTAAAGCTTGCTCTAAATTAAAGTGAGAAATATGTTCAGTACGTCTAAGTGCATTTACAACAAGAACTTTAGAACCATTTATCTTTTCAATCTCCTCTTCAGTAATTGTCTTTGCATCGGTTATATAAGTTAAGTCTTTTACTCTAAAGCCCAAAACAGACAATTTATAATGCATCACTTCAATTGGAGTAAACAAATTACCATTTATGGTAAAAGCTTCTTCCTTACATATTTGATGTACTACAACTTCGGGTACACCAGGGTACTTAAAATCCGCAAATACATAAGGGTATTCTCTAAGTAATGCTTTTTGAACATTCAAGTCGCAATACACATCGATATCCTTTTGAAACTTAAAATTAAAAGCTCTTATATCGTCCATTCCTGCTACATGATCCTTATGCTCATGAGTAAATAGTATAGCTCTTACATCTTGAACTTTCTCGCGCAACATCTGTTGCCTAAAATCTGGACCTGTATCAATAATGTAGTTTTGCTTATCTATTGTAATCATCACAGACGACCTTAATCTGTCGTCTTTAGGATTAGCAGAAGAACAGACTATACAATCGCATGCTATTACAGGAATACCCTGAGAAGTACCAGTTCCTAAAAATGTTAGTTTCATAATTACAAATATATTCGATTTAATTTAATCATTACAGAACAAATACATCATTATACTTGGCTATGTACTTTAGGCATTTTACATTTGCTATTAGAATATACAAGCATTATGAAAAACGTTGTTTTAACACCCGCACAAAAAGCATTGCAAATAAATCTCGACCAAGAGCTTTATGGAACCTTTGCAGAAATTGGTGCTGGACAAGAAGTAGTACGCCATTTCTTTAGAGCTGGTGGGGCTTCTGGAACAATTGCTAAAACTATGTCGGCTTACGATAAGGATTTTAGTGATGCTATCTATGGTAAAGAAGCAAACGGAAGGTATGTATGCGAGTCTCGATTAAAGAAAATGATCGAACATGAATACGGCTTAATTACCGAGCGTTTAGATAGAGGAAAACATCCTAATAAACGTTTTTTCTCATTTGCAAACAATGTAGCGACCATAAATTTCTCTAAAACTAACGATGGACATGGTTGGATGGGTTTAAGATTTCAACTTAATCCTAACGATGAGCCAAACGATGTGGTTTTACATTTCTTGCTTCACGAAAGAGAAGCAAGACAACAACAAGAAAGCGCAGGAGTCTTAGGTGTAAACCTTATTTATGGATGTATGTTTCATCATGATGATCCAAAAGCACTCATAAAGCAATTATTCGATAATATAAGTAAGGGTTATATTGAAATAGATATGATCCAAATGAATGGTCCTGAATTTGAACACGTAGACAATCGCTTATTGAGTCTTTTCTTAGTAAAAGAAAAAATGACTGATGCGGTAATATTTGGACCTGATGGAGTTAACCTACAACCATCAGATGTACTTTACAAAAAGAATATCCTAGCAATAAGAGGTAGTTTTAGACCTGTAACCAAGGTAAATATCGACATGATAAAGAATGGTTACAATAAATTTATACTCGAAAAAAGAGTCACCAAAGAAAACCTTCAAGTATTGTTCGAGATTACTTTAAGTAATTTATCTACAGACGGGAAAATTGATGAACAAGATTTCTTAGATCGTGCGGATATATTATGTTCACTAGGACAAACAGTTCTTATATCTAACTACCAAGAATACTATAAACTATTAGATTATTTTAGTAAATTTTCTACCAAGAGAATGGGTGTTATATTAGGAGTACCTAATTTAAAATTAATCTTTGAAGAGAAATACTACCGACACTTAAACGGAGGTATACTTGAAGCATTTGGTAGAATGTTTAACAGGGATTTAAAAATGTATTTATATCCTTCCCAAAAACTAGCTGATGGTGAGCTTAAAAATTCTAAAAACTTACAAGTACACCCTCGATTTAGAGCGCTTTACGAATACCTTATTTATAATAATAGAATTGTAGATATAGACTATGATCCTAAAGTGCTTCATATTTTCTCTCCAGCTGTCCTGAAAATGATTAAAAACGGGATAAAAGGATGGGAAGAATTAGTTCCTGCTTATGTTGATAATGTTATTAAAGAGAAGAAACTTTTCGGTTATAAGTCAATTTCAAAAAAGGAAGAAGCTTAGAAATTAAAACTTTACAAAACGATTTATTTGATCCTGAAGCAGTGTTACTGTTTCAGGATTTTCTATTTCCCCTTGATTGTTTACTAAATTATGTATTTCTGAGAGCTTAGGTTTTGCAGAAAAAACCTCAGCCTTAAGGTGATGAAATAAGGATGTTAGATGCTCCAAACCTCTTAAATTTCCGGCTCTTCCAGAAGCTACACCAACTAAAGCAACCTTTTTAGCACATACATCATCACTTCCGATACAATCCATAAACGACTTAAATACACCGGGGTAACTACCATGATACTCAGGAGATACAACAACAAACTTATCGGCACTTACTATATACTTTGAAACTATAGAAGTGAACTCACTTGTTGAAGCACCAAAGGAATTCGAAAACATGAAATCATTGGGTAAATCACATAAATCCATTACCTGATTAGGTACATTTTTACTCGTTAATAACTTACTGTAAAACTGAGCTACTTTAAAGGTTAAGCTTTCTTTTCTGTTAGTCGCTGAAATAATAGTAATCATATCGTTGAAAAATTGTGTCTAAAATGTTGATAACATACATGAATTCTTAGTGATAGCTAAGAACTACTTTTCGTAATTTGAGACTTTAAAAATACAGAAATTTGTTTCATATATGGCAAAGATTATCGCAATTGCAAATCAGAAAGGAGGAGTAGGTAAAACGACTACTTCTGTAAACCTTGCTGCATGCTTAGGGGTTCTGGAAAAGAAGGTGTTACTCATTGATGCCGATCCTCAAGCGAATGCTAGTTCATCGCTCGGGATTGATCCAAATGGAAGTTATAATGGCACCTACCAATGCCTGGAACACCAAGTTAATGCAATAGAATGCATTCAGAAATCGTCTAGTCCTAATGTTGACGTGATGCCATCTCATATGGATTTGGTAGCTGCAGAAATAGAGCTAGTAGATAAAGAAGCAAGAGAGTTTATGCTAAAAGCAGCACTCAAAGACGTACGAGAGGAATATGATTATATCATAATCGACTGCGCTCCTTCTCTAGGACTAATAACACTTAATGCACTAACTGCAGCAGACTCTGTTATTGTACCAATACAGTGTGAGTATTTTGCATTAGAGGGTCTCGGTAAATTAATGAATACAATTAAGAGTATTCAGAATATTCAAAATCCTGATTTAGATATAGAAGGCTTATTATTAACGATGTATGATTCTAGATTAAGACTTTCAAACTTAGTAGTTGAAGAAGTGAAAACACATTTTCAAGACATGGTTTTTAAAACGATTATACAACGAAACGTACGATTAAGTGAGGCGCCAAGTTACGGAGAAAGTATAATTATGTACGACGCAACTTGTAAGGGAGCAATAAACTACCTTAATTTAGCGCAAGAGTTTATAGAAAACAACGAAACAGCAGTATAATGGCAAAACAGAAAAAGGCTTTAGGAAGAGGTTTATCTGCCATTCTTAGCAACCCTAGTACAGACATAACACAGTCCCAATCGAATATTGAAATACAAACTCCTTTAGGGGCAATTGGTGAACTTCTCATTAATACAATAGAAGTAAACCCTTTTCAGCCACGTACACATTTTAATGAAACCGCACTAAATGAGCTTGCTGATTCTATAAAAGAGTTAGGTGTAATACAACCAATTACAGTAAGAAAACTTGGCTACGATAAATACCAGTTAATCTCTGGAGAACGTAGATTTAGAGCAAGCCAATTAGCTGGTTTAAAAAAAATACCAGCTTATATAAGAGTTGCCAACGATAAAGAGATGCTAGAAATGGCATTGATCGAAAACATACAAAGAGAAGACCTAGATGCCATTGAAATAGCGTTAAGCTATAAACTACTTCAAGTTGAATGTAATTTAACACAGGAAAAATTAAGCGAACGAGTTGGTAAAAAAAGATCTACTGTAAGTAATTACCTACGACTATTAAGCTTAAACCCTATTGTTCAGGCAGGAATTAGAGACCGTATGATATCTATGGGACATGCAAGAACTCTAGTAAACATTAGTGATGAAGAAGCTCAACTAGATTTATACAAAGCAATATTAACCAATAATTTATCTGTTAGACAAACAGAAGAATTGGCTCAAGGAGTTAAAATAAACTTAACAAATTCTACGTCAAAACCAATAACTAAAATAGCACCACTACCCTTTTCTATACAACAACTAACAAAGAAGTTTGAAGAGAAATTAAACAGTAAAACAGAAGTTAAACTCCAGAAAAGCGGAAAAGGAAAATTGATTATTTCGTTTAAAAATGAAGAAGAACTAGAACATATAATTCAATGCTTCCAATAAGACTAATCCTTTTTTGCAAGCTGCTTCTTTTTTCATTAAGTTGTAATGCACAAACTTTAGAGCAGACTAAATCTCCTACAAAAGCGAGTGTTTTTTCTGCAATACTACCGGGTGCAGGACAAATTTACAATGAAAAATACTGGAAAACACCTGTAATTTATATAGGTATGGGGACGGCACTATTTATTGCAAACTGGAACAAAAATGAATACCAACACTACAGAACTGCTTTAGCTAATAAAACAGATGGTAATGATGATACCGTTGATTTATACCAAGATATATATACAGAAAGTAATTTAATTACCATGAAAAATTACCATCGTAAGAATAGAGATTTGGGCTATATTATAACGGTTGGAATTTACCTACTTAACATCATTGATGCTTCTGTAGATGCTCATTTGTTTAACTTTAACGTAAATAATAATTTA
>Ga0308011_10001280_pt1 | contig 11558 bp, 22 predicted proteins | sample Neamet177_FD_203144 | JGI IMG/M metagenome (GOLD analysis project Ga0308011, IMG submission 203144) | Marine microbial communities from water near the shore, Antarctic Ocean - #177 | ecosystem: Environmental > Aquatic > Marine > Unclassified | place: Southern Ocean | collected 2014-07-25
TTTACCTGCTGGCTCAACTCCAGTTTTTGCTATCTGCTTCTGCGCCCTAGTTTGCTTCCGGTCTTCGTGTCGCATACTGTGGTCAGCTACAATGTGGTCATCTCGCTGCGCCCTAGCCAATTGGTTCTCTTTCTGCTGAACCTGAAGATTCATAGTGACTTCAGCAAGTTTCGCCTTGAGCTTATCGTTCTCGGCAGATAACTTCCCGTTGATCTCCTTATCCTTCAGCTTGCGGTCTTCATCGGCATTAACATCATCGATTTTAAGCTCTTCCATCCTGACCTGAGTATTAGCCACCATTTCGTCTTCTTTCGTCTTGGCGGTAATCCCTGCAACCTCTGACCTGCCTTTAGCTGCGATATTAGCCACTTCAATACGCGGGTCAGCTTGTGGCTGCTGCTGGGCTTGCTTCTCCCTAGCTTCCTTAATGGCATCCTCGTCCTTGATTACGTCTAAGTGCTGCGATTCAAACAACTGCTTGATGACCTTCTCCCAATCCACAATAACGGCGGCATCAGGGTCATTCCTAAGCTGCATGATCTGCATTAGCTTCTGAGCGTTCTCATCCTTAACTATCAACACCGATGTTCCACGCGCAACCACATCGAAGTCGCCCTTAATCTCAGGCTTCGGGTTATACATCATATTCCAATGGTAGTACCTGCCAATATGAGGGCGGGTTATAAGGTCGTCCCATTGCTTAACTTGTCTTCTGCGGGTCGTATCAGCGCCCTGCATCAATATCTGTAGCTCGCCCAACGTCTTAGTACCGCTAGTGCTTTGCTGCCCCTGCGCCTGCCTTGGAGTGCCTGACTCTAAATCCATAAACTCTAGCGCAAGATTGATAATGTTCTGTAGTTCGCCTTGATTGTTCTGTATCTGAAACTGCTGAAACGCCTTCTTAACGTCAGAATCCTCTGACTCATCTATCCATATCTTCTTGCCAGTTACTTCCCATACATCGTCTTCAGGTCTTACGTTCCGGCCTATGACAATCTGAGCGCCGCTTGAGTCTCCGGCGTTATCCATCATCGCTCGCCATGCAGCAGTAATGATACGTTGCTGCCATATTAGCTTTCTTGGCTCACTCATACCCCACGGCGAGTCATCTACCTGAACCCACGGGAAGAAGTCATACGGTAGTTCGCCACTATCCAGCATATTTAACTGTGCTTTGATAGGATGGTTATTAACGAATACGACACAAGCCGATATAGACTCATCCGAATCCTCATCGACCTTAACGCCCATCGCTATCAGGTCGTCCTTGTCTACGTCACCGTTGTATTCCCATCTCTCATACGGCGCACCACGGGCAATAGTCGATGCTCTGACCTGCTGATTGTTGCCCTTATCTAGCTGGACTACGGTTCTAACTGGGTCTTCTTGCAGCACTCTAATGATCTGCTGCTTGCTATATCCCGGCACTCCCATCAGTGCGCGAAGCTCTCTAGGAAGCAGATGGTCACGCTCCCATATATACGCACCCTTCTTCGGGTTATCGCCGCAATGAGGGTCAGGGTAGATATTCCAAATGTCTCTCGATGCACTTGCAGGCTTGAGGTTTTCTACGACCTTTAGGGTATGAACCGATCCATCGCTATCTTTCTGCTCTACCCAAGCTCGACGGGTAGTCTTAACGATGTTCGGGCCTTTCATTACGCCCGTACCCAACCGAATAGCTGATCTAGCTACCTTCCTGCACTCAGCATTGTAGTCACACTCTTCTAGCTGGTCATCTATCTCGCTCTCCATCGCGGAAGCACGTTTCTTCAATTCATCCTTCCTAGCTCTAGCTTCTCTCTCTTCGCTTGGCTCTTGAGGGGCTTCTATGACTTCTTCCTGCTGAGGCGCACCCATAGGGTCTTGCGCTGCCATAGGGTCTTGCATAGGGGCTTGAGATGGGTCTTCCACAAGCTGCTCAGGTGATGCCTGAACGATCCCTTCTGGTATATCCATTGGCATAGCCAGCTCACCTACTGGAGTGCTATCTATTCCGAAGTTCTTGTCATCAGTAGGGAATTGTATCTCAGTGAATCGACCTTCTGCTGTCTCGCACTTGCCGCGTATGATATTGACGATTACGCGAGATCGACGCTGCATCTTACCGTTCGATCCTCCAGATGCTTCGCCGGTAGCATAGTCAGTCATATCCGACTTGGTGGATGTGCCGTCTAGCCCTTCAAATGCTCGTTGGTCTTCACGCCATGTTCGCTCAATACCAGTAGCCGCACGACCAGCAATAGCTTCGTCGCGCTTGGTAAGTAGCGAATCAGCAAGGTTTTCCACCCTTACTCGTCGTTCTTCCTGAGCGTCTTTGTCTGCTTTCTGCTGATCCATAGTCTTCCTAGATGATAAGCCTGCTTGTGAGTTCGGTGTACAGCCCCGATAAAGACAACTAGGCAGCCTGCGGGGAGACAGGTTTTCGGTGAGTGCCTAGCCTAGTTGATCAGTAGCCTATGACGTTATCCAGCGGCTCTCTAGCCGATCTTCCACGTACAGGCACATATTCATCAGATTCGTTCTTCAAGCCATCTGCGTTTATAGCTAGATACCTGAAATCGTCAGCGCCATGAGAGAATTCGTCATGTACTGGTGCGCCAGCCTCGTTCGTAGCCAGACTAATAGACCTGCGGTAGCGTTTGAGACACTCTACAAGTCGCGCTGTCTTCTCTTTGTCGAAGTAGACCTGAGAGAACATCATCCTAGCTGCCTTGATGCCGTTCTCTATGCCGATGTTAGGGGTCATCTTAACCTTGCGACCAAATGCCTTTAGCAGCTCTGCTGTACTCTTGCCGGTCTTGAAGTCTTTAGCTGCGCCGTCATGGGGCAGATAGTCATAGCCCCAGTTCAATCGCTTGTTCTGTAGCTCAGTAGCATACCAGTCGAGAGTCTTGTGATCGTCCTCTATGTAGTCAATGATCCGTATCTCTGAGCGTAGGCGCTGAACCAAGATGATAGACATGGAATCATTCCATCCCAAATCCCATATGGTGTGAACCTTTAGCGTTGGGTCATACGGCACATTGCATACCCTTCCACCGATAATGGCCTCAGATACTTCACGGGCATAGATTGCGCCGGATACTGCTAGTCGGCACTGGCCTTCCCATATCTGTCCGTAATCTTCTTTGTTTGTCTTCTGACAGTGCAGGCGCTCTTGCTCCAACACTTCAGGGAACCACTCATTGTCGTTATAATTGACCGCAGCCACATAAGAGTTAGGCGGTGGCTCTAGGACAAATCGGGTATATGTCTCGTCAGTATCTAGCTCTGGGTTGAAACTTATCCATATCTCGCTATTGAGCTTGCGTATCGTAGGTGTCAGCACGTCCCATGATCGCTTGCGTATGCTCTGCGCTTCTTCGCACCATGCTATATCCAGACCCTCATACGACTTGATAGATTCGACTGTTTGAGTTGATAGGCCGCTAAACAGGAAGTTTGTCCCATTCTTGCCGCGTATCTCAGTATCAAGCACTTCGTAGAAAGAACCTAAATCCATTGACTGTATCTGATCGCTCAACAGCCGATGTACTGAATCCTTAATAGACTTCTGCACTTCTCTGAAACAGCCAATCCTTAATTTAGACTTAGTACCCAATACCAGCAATGCCCTAGCAAAAGACCAGCTCTTACTACTGCCGCGCCCACCGTGAGCCACCTTATAGCGATAAGGGCTGAACAGGAACTCCAGCTTCTTCGGGAAGCGTATAGTTGACTCAATCTTTTCCAAAGACCACCTTCAAGCTATGCTCTACCGCGCCACCATCAGCGCCTGTTATCTCTGACCTTGCCAGCTTAGGAACATGATACTCGACTACCGACTGAAACATGGCAAAGGCTTTCTCAGGATTAGGCTTAACGCCATTCTCTTCATCGCCATTAGAAACCTTTTCCAGCCACTCTGTAAGCCGGTGGGCATTACCATCAACAAATAGACCAATGGCAGCACGAGCGTCAGCAGTGGCCTTGTTGGTCGTTCCCTTCTGTCTGCCTCCTGCCTTAGCATGTCCTAAGCTACTACCACCTACTACTTTAGTCACCTGATACTCCTGTTATGGTCATTGTCCTGTCTTATATAACCCCCTGATTCTGGACACTAGGCCGCGTAATCACTGGGACGCAATACTTGTATTTCATAACAATTGGCAGTGCTTGCCCATTATGCCATGATTAATCAGACTCTAGCAGTTCGAGCGGCTCTATTTCTTCTGGCTCTTTGATCTCTATGCCTAGGCTATCCACGAACTCAGTGATGCGCCTGATTGCATTGTGTGCGGGACTCTTCTTATCGTAGCCCCCTGAGTAAGTGACGTGCAGCGAAGTGTTACCTTCGTTCTCATCGTTCACAATTATATATGCTGCTTTCACGAATAACCCCCCTTCATTGATGATTTACGATTTAACATGCCAGCTACAGGCGCTGGACTTGGATCGCCGAAAACTTCTTTCGCCACTCTGTCGCGCATAGTGCCTTCATCCAGCTCTTCGCCACCGACTGATGATAGTGCTTGTTCTAGCATCAGCATTAATTCGCTCAGCGTTTCAGGTGTAATCTGGGTGCTGTCGTCGATGTAGACTTGTAGGCGTTCGATTGACTGCTGTATCAAGCTCGCAGTATCGCCCTCTGTTTCGGCTTCCAGTGCTAGTGCCTGCGGGTCTTCGGATATTCCCATCTCATCCATCATATTTGGCCTTAATATTCAGTGGTTTGGAGTAAAGCTGGAACATAAAAAAACACCTGTCAAGGTGTTGTATAGTTTATCTCCCACAATACCCAAACATACTACTGGAGTTGTGTCACTGTATCAAGCTCCATGTATCTATCATACTTAGCCATCTCATCGCTTAGTTTCTTGTAGCAGGTCTTGATTCTACTCCTGAATCTGGACTCAGCTCTTGACCATATTATGACAGACTCATCTGGGTCTTCTGGTGATTCGGTCGGCCCCTGCTGTATCTCTCGCATCCTGTCGGAGTCCGTGTACGCCTTGCCAGTGATTTCGCATATACCCACATAGTAATGCCGAGCCAGTAGAGAGATCATTCCTTCTCGATGCTTGTAGTCGCACATTAGCTCGGCGATGACTGCCCTTATCTTCTTTAAATCGTGATGCTCTTCGCGTAATAGCTTTATTGCGCTAATCATTGACATGTTAGATAGATCGTTACCTGAGCCTCTTGGTATATCACCGCCAAACTCGATGACTTTAGACATTAGGCTGTCACCGCGCCATCCAGCATCCTGACTTATCGAGGTAATGCCGTTTAGATAAATATGGATCAGTTCTGAGATGCTATCCCGCTGCGTCATCTAAGCACATCCACTGGATCATCTGATTCTATCCAGACATGAGCGCCACAGCTAAGTGGCTTATCAGGACGATGGATAACCGTACCGTTAATAAAAGCTACCTCGTGGCAGTTGATACGGCTCTTGTAAGTCTTAACCGTGAGCGGTGGATTGTTCTCCCCGCTGCGCCGGTTGGCCTTAATAATATGCTGATTGACATGGATGATTGTTTTCATGCTCAGTCAATTACGCGCTCGTCCTCGTCCTCGTAATCAATATCTTCTGGGTGGCGTACAGCAGTACCAACGTAAGCAGGATTCGGATACCAAGCGTCCCTAGATGACAGCAGCCAAGCGCGTTCTGGGTATCTCTGTCCACCTAACTCAGCTTCGGCTTGGTCGAATTCCCCTTCAGTCATATCATGGTAGTAATCTGGATTATCTCTATTCACAATAAATTCCCCTTATTTTGTTGGTCTATACTCTGACTATACGCCTGTAATTGGGCATTACAACGTATTTCGTGCCATTATATTTATTTCATCTGTAATGCTTGCTTTACACAATAAAGGGGCGCATTATTCTATTGCACTTAAACTTAACGCAAGCCAAGAGAAGGCAGAATATGAAAATTAACAAAATCACATTTGCAACAAGCTCAAAATATTCACATCTGAGTGACGATATGATTGTTGTAGAAGATCACGATTGCTGTATGGAGAAAACTTTCAAGCTAGGCTTGGTTCAGGAGCTGGAAGATTTTGAGCCGACTCTTATAAAAAGTTTTGATCAAGTTAAGAAAGCATTTAAGTCTGGACGCGCTTGGTTTTAATACAACAAAAATCGGAGAATCAGCATGAAAAACTGGAAGGTTATGGCAAAAGTAGTAGACCGTTATGGGGACAAGACATTTTTGTTTTTTCATAATTCAAAACAAGAATATGTAATCCAATACCGCAGTCCTTATGGTGTGCGAGTAGCTACACGTAGGACGCACGATTGGGAAACCGCGCACTATATTTTTGCAAAAGAGTATAGAAGATAAATAATTAAAGCTCCAACAACGCCCTTCGGGGCTTTTTTGGGTATCAATACACTTAACTAGGAAAGCTAATGAAAATTAAAATCGAATTCACTATTGACGTAATACCTGAAAATATCCAAGTCTATTTGGATGAATGTGGTTTTGACGAGACAATTAAGGGTTTTTTGACATCTTACTTCTCGTCAATGGAAGAAATGCTAGACCAAACATTGCTGGAAAATGTCGGTCTAACTGCAATCGTTAATAACCGTGGAGAGTGATATGAACTTTACTACTTATTATATTGAGCATGAATCAGGCGAGTATTTGACAGACCAAGATGCTGCCGAAGGCAGGAAAATGCTAGAGGTTACTGATTGTTCAGAGTGTGGCGGCACAACACATGAATGGTCTTTGGATAATCCCCAACAACTGCCAGTTTGCGAAGATTGCTATGATAGCAAGCCAGCTCAGATGGAATCGTTTTTCAAAGTAGCTTTTCACGGACACTTCTATTATGCCTCTCTTATGGAATGGGATGCTTCGGAAGGCGAGTGGGAAGAAATCAGCGGCATAGGAAGCTATGAAACTTTCATTGATGCCGAGCATGAAGCTAAATTTCTAGCCGACAATTCAAAGTTTTCCTATAGAAATCTTGGCGACCCCCGCGCAGACGTAGATGAAATCTTGCGGATTTTTGATGAGCAAGTCAAAGAGCGTAAGGAAAATAAATGAAGATTTTAAATGCTACTAGAATTTCGGCTTATTTCAATTGCAATGCAAACTGTAATATTCCTGCCCAGTGGGATGTGGAGGTGCAGTCCGATGACGGTGATGTGCTGTCTCGCAGAGTCGAGGATTACGGGCAGAGCGAGACTGATGCGGCTTTAGAGGTTGTCCAATCGTACCGATAACCAACCACAAAACAATAATTTATTTTGACTAAATAAACGGAGAACGAAAATGAACCTAAGCATACAGACCAATAACCAAGAACGCCCAGTAATATACTGGCATGATTTAACACCCAAGCAGCAGAGCGAGTTCCACTACGCCAGCGCTGAGGAATCGCAGTTTGTTATCTACAAGAACTGGGTGTATGACATAGGTGAGTTCATGGCAGTACGAGAGTACGGTCAACTAAGCCCGTGGCATGGGTACAGCAGCGAATCTTTCTTCTCCGGTGTGCTAATCAAATTCATCTCTGATTGCGATAGCGTAATCATGGGCAACTACACAAGCTAGCAAACCAACTAAACGGAGCGCGATTATGAAAACTGTTAATATGGATAAATCCATAATTGATGATGAAGCGGCATTTGAATTGGCCCTGCAATTAGCCATTACAGCTCCAACAGAAGCCAAAGCAGATGAGTGCGTGTCAATAGCTGAAATGATAGCTATCAGGATAGGCGGCGAAGCAGTGCAGCGTATACAGGCTAAATTTAACTAACCCATTACTCTAGACGAGGAAGAAGAATTATGAAAAAAATAATCAAAGAAATAATCACTGAGCTAATAGCCGCCGTTATTGTTGCATCGCTTCTGCTGTTCGTTGTGGGTGCTTTCTTCGGCGTGTTTTAGTGTATGACGTGGGCCGTTTTCATGTATGCCGCTATCATCGTTTTAGCGGCATCAGACCCTTCAATAACATACGCTTGATAGCCCAATATACGCATTAACGCTATATAATCCTCCTGATCTTGTGTTGCCTTCCCGCCTTTCGCTTTCATCTCTACGAATAACCCGCTTGATTCCGCATTAGGGACGCAGAACAGTATATCTGCCTCGCCCTTGACCATACCCTGACTCTTGAATTGGTTGACCATAATCGCCGCTTTCTTGCCGGATGGCAGATTCACGCCGTTTAGACTCAGGCGCGTACACTTGATGTAGTGCGGGTATTTCTCCCTGAACCAACGGATAACTTCCTTCTGTTCATGGAATTCTGACATGGTTTTCCTCAATAAAAACCTGCCGCAAAGCAGGGCGCGCAATCTACTGACTCTAGGTAAGAGAGTATTCAATCAGCAGTTTTTCGCTTAAATAAAGTTTGCAAAAATGTGGTTATGTACGCTTTCCTTTCGGGAATCTTCTTCAGCAGACGTTGAGTAATAGCTCAGTACGGCGGTAACGTGTCCTATCATCTCTGGGTCTTCCATGCAGGCTATCAAGGACTCCCTCAAGGATATTAGCTCATTGCGAACCAATACATCTACCTGATCACTATCTAGCTCTACCGTTGTCATGCCTTGATCCTTTTAGCTTATAATTTACACACGTTCTGGTGATATGTGTAGATTATGCAATTAATTACTCCTACTCCTCATCTTCCATATACAATATTTCCTGAACCTCTATCTTAACTCTTTCCAGTACCCCAACTACCCAGTCGACGGGGAAGTTAGCGTCTATTTCAGGGACTATTAAGTTCCATATTTCTGTCTCAAGATTCTGTGCTGCTAATTCGTATGCCGCGAGAGTATTGACCGGAAACGGAGCAATGTTATCTAATTTCCCCTTACCTACCTTCTTGTCGGTCTTGACCATCTCTTATCCTTTACGCATCATCTCTGCTAACTCTGTTGCTCTGTCCCCCACCTGTTTTGCCCAGCGACTTTCCAGCATCTCCTGCGAGGCTAGTTCCCACTGACCATTTCTCAGTGCGGCCCAGAACTTCTCAAACATGAGGTATCTAGGCAGACCCAAATTAAAGCTCATATTCGCCAAAACTATTTGGCGCTGCTCAGATAAATTGCACCACTCAGGGTACACCCTGTCTAACTCTGAGGTGGCAAGCTCTATGTCCTCTATCAGCATTTGGTCGATAGTGGCTATTGAAATGCCGCGATCAGTGAGGTTTCGGCCGATTCCGATTGTCATCTTCCCCTCAGTGTCGATGTACGGCATCCGCTCTTGCCCTTCGTGGCGCTTGAGTTGTGCTATTAGCTTATCGGTATCCATCGCGCATATCTCTAGTTGTGGCTGTACGGTTATGGCTTGATATGTCAAATATGCTGCGTAATATATCCTGAGCATTATATCATTATCCCAATATTAGAACATCTAACACTATTATTTGATAACTATCAGGCCCATATCAATACGCCGCAATATTGTCCGAGTCTGTGCGCGGCGAAGATAGAAGCCTGCGTGATCGTCAAACTCAGAGCATGAGCCTCGCTGATCAATTATTCTATGGCACTCTGAACAGGCATCTCCAGCGGAAATGTCTGAACTTTTCGTTCCCATACCGTTGTCTTCACTAGGAAAATGAGCAAGAACGGTGGTCGAATTATCGTAATTGCAAACTCCCGCGATGTTCAAAGTGCAATCCTGACCCTTGGCCGCTGCTCGATACTTCTTAGACTTCATTTTTACTCTCTATGTCATCGATGAGCATATCTATGTAGTGGCGGGCCTTCTTCAAATCCTCGACCCCGTTCTTGCTCTTCCATCTGGAAATATACTTCAAGACATTTCCCTCGCAGAATCCCAAGCCGTTTGCCAGCGTGTATTCAATGGGCTGTATCTTCATGCTTGCGTAATGGCCGCCACCTACCTGCCGAGCTACTGCCTTCATAGGTTTATATCCGGTTCCAGTCTTGGCCTTGGTAAGTCGTAGACCAGTGTTGAATGAGTGCCGCCTTCCTTCCTAAACGTCATTAGGTGCATCTGTCCGTCACCACCGAAGCCCTTAGAGGCATGCCACGAGTCAGGGGGTGGCAATGCGCCAAACTTGTACACGGTGCAGCCATCAAGCTCTAATACCTGCTGGTGATGGAAGTGTCCAGTTGCCCACATCCTATGAGTAGTCCTGCCCCATGTCTCTGGCATATCTCTTGCCATAACATTGACCAGCTTCTGGGGCTTGATCTTGTCTCCGTGATTCACACCTATCAGCCATTTTCCCCACTCGATATAGTGGAAGTATCCGCTAGTATTCAGTATCTCAACGCGCTCATTCTTGTGGAAGTATGCCCTAGTGATCTGCTGAACAGCTATCGCAGCATCAGGGTTATGGTTTCCCTTCGCCACAACCACGACAACCTTCTTGAATTTTATCAACATCTTCTTGACGGCGTACTGCATCACCTCGCCAGCAATTTGCAGAACCCTATCGTACCTAGTGTCTACGTCTACGTCAGTCCCTGCTAAAGTCTTGTTTAGTGAGGAATTGGCATGCATAAAATCGCCCACGTCCACCAACATGGCCGTCTGCGAGTCTGGAGCGCGATCAATGAGGTTGTCAATTGCCTCGCGAAGCCCCCTGCTTGCTATGTCGCTATCAAAATCAGAGTGCTTAGTCTCTGGTGCATAGGCATACATGCCAATGTGAGCGTCACCTATAAAGATGGCAGATAGCAGCTCCTTGTCCTGCTTGCCTTTGGGGGTCGCCACCCTCTTCGTGGGCTTAATCTCAGAGGTGAGAGACTCTATGTATGTCTTGAACTCCTCACGCTGCTTTTCTACATTGGCCTTTGTTTTGAGCCATATAGAATTGCCATCATCGTCCTTGGTAAGTATTGACCTGCCCAATACTGATTCGGTAGATGGCACTAGATGTCTAGCGTCAAAGGCTTGTGATAAGCCTCCAGCCTCGGCCTTTCTCTGAATTACTCGTATCGCTTGGCTTACGCTACTAGCATCTTTTCCTGTCGCTCTGGCAGTGCCATTTACTGTTAAATGTTCTCCGTATGCCATGTAAATCATGGCTTGGTGTTCGGTTGTACAGAATTCTAATAATCGAGCATCGTATGGTCTACATTGTTGGTTCGCTATCATAATTTCTCACGTATTACTATTAACCATCTGTAATTGTGAGGGTTTTGGCGTTATTTAGCAAACCCTAAAGGTCTAGCGTTATCTGCTTTTGTGATAACTCGACCAGAGCGGCCCAGTCAATCTCCCTGCTTCCTTTGGTAAAAAACAAAATAGGCTCGGCGGTTGCTCCATTCTTTTTGCGTGAAGCCATCTCGTATCCAATGACCCCTTGTATCGAGCATCTATCTAAGCTGGCTAAACAATACTCTATCAGCGGCTGGCAAATCCTGTTGTATGTATGGTTTGCGTAACAGTCGCTAATGTTGATGGCGAGTATCCCTTCCTCCTGCAATGACTCCCAAGCAAAAGAAACCATCTTAAATAGGAATAACTCCATCCAGTCATCAAACTTTTTGCATTTTAGGTGAGACTGCAAAGAACCCTGATATTTTTCTATCTTGTAGTAAGGGGGTGA
>Ga0308011_10001284_pt1 | contig 11524 bp, 13 predicted proteins | sample Neamet177_FD_203144 | JGI IMG/M metagenome (GOLD analysis project Ga0308011, IMG submission 203144) | Marine microbial communities from water near the shore, Antarctic Ocean - #177 | ecosystem: Environmental > Aquatic > Marine > Unclassified | place: Southern Ocean | collected 2014-07-25
AAAATTGGGCCAGTTTCAGCCGTGGCGGTCGCTGTTCAGGAACGGCCAGAAGCGCCAACCGGTTTACGAACTGGCGGCGTTTGCCTTTGGGAGACGGTGACACGATCGGCGGCGGCGTGGATCAGTGAAAGCGACTTAGCAGAGTTAGAGCTTTTGTGTCGAGCACAAGACCAATTCAACGAATCAACTCGGCGGATGGAGTTAGCCGACGACGACGACCTCTTTTTGAAGTACAGTTTGGAATGTCGTAAACTGATAGACGTGATGCGGCCGTTGTTTAGCTCGCTTGGACTTAATCCGGTGGCTAGGTCTAAGCTAGGGCTTACCGTGGCCGCTACCCGAGAAATCAACAGCAAGCTAAGCGCATGGATGTCTTAACTAAAACGGCAGACAAAGTAACCAGTTTCATAGAAACGTTTTGCAAACATCATCGCGGTGATTTAGCCGGTTCGACGATCGAGTTACGGCCGTTTCAGAAAGAAATCATTAACGGACTGTTTGAAACCAAACGGGACGGACTTTGGAAAAACCGGCACTCGCTAGTTATGTTGCCACGTAAAAGCGGCAAATCGGAACTATTAAGCGCTATCGGTTTATGGGCGTTATTGGGTTCTGGAGAGTGGGCGCCTGAAGTTTATTGCGTAGCCGGTTCTAAAGATCAAGCGAAAATCGTTTTAGATAACGTAAAAAACATGATCGCCGCAGAACCAGAATTGAGCAACGCTTTAGAGGTTTACAAAGAAAGCATCTACTGTCCGTTAAATTCTGGCGTGTTCCGGGTGTTAAGTAGTGACGGGCGTTTAGCGCACGGCCTTAACCCAACTTTTACGATCGTAGACGAAACGTGGTGCCACCCGGACGGCGAACTTACCGAAGCTTTACTATCGGGTTCTGGCGCACGTAAACAATCAATGGTGGTTCACATCACAACACCGGGTAGCGGTGACGAATCGTATTTGTGGCAACTAGTAGAATATGACAAACGTGTTAAATCCGGGGAAATCGTAGACCCTACGTGGTGGAGCTGGTGGCAAGAACCCCCACAAAACATAGACTATTTAAGTGTTGAAGCGTGGCGATACCATCCAGCGTTTGGTGATTGGGTGACAGAAGAATATTTGCAATCTCAGGCTTTACAGTTGCCAGAGGGCGAGTTTAGGCGTTTACATTTGGGCCAGTGGACGAAAAGCCGGGAAGAGTGGTTAGGTGCTGAAGCGTTCGAAGCTTGCCCGCACGGAGACATAAGCGTAGGCGACGAGGTAGTTTTTGGAGTAGACGCATCTTTCACTAACGACTCCACCGTAATAGTTGCAGCAACAACAGATAAGCGTTTAAAGATTCTAGAAATATGGGAACGGCCATTAGACGCCGACGACTCCTACCGAGTGCCACTTAATCAGGTTACGCAACGACTACAAGAACTAATAGAAGAATATAAACCTAGGGCTTGTGTTTATGACCCTTTTGCCTTGCAGCACGCAATGACAGAAATATCAGATATCACCGGCGCTCTACTAATCGAGTTTCCACAATCCCCTAAACGTATGGTCCCGGCGTGCTCTAGGTTCGCTGAACTGGTGTTAACCCGCCAGCTCTACCATGATCATTCCGCAGTGTTAACCCGACATATTGCTAACTGTCACACTAAATCGGATAGGTACGGGGTTCGTGTAACTAAAGAACACCGTGGAAGTAAACGAAAAATCGATGCCGCAGTAGCCGCAATCATGGCACTAGAAGTCGCCGCAACACTAGAGCCTGTAATAGTGCCACCGACCCCGAAAATCTTTTAATGCGTCTACTAGGTTCTATACTTCAGGTGTTAGCTATTCTCTCAGCAACCTTTTTAGCCTATGATGTGGGTGGGACATCGGCGGCCGGTCTTATCGGTTGCGTTGGTCTACTATTTTGTGGCGTCATCCTTGAAAGAGGCCGAATGTGATAAATAAGCTTTTAAATAGGAAAACACAAAACCGGGCCGATATAACCGGTGTGCAGTTACCTATCAGGGGATTCGCTGATCAGCCTTTAACCGGTGCAATAAATATTAGTGAATCCACGGCTTTAACTATTCCTACGTTGTGGGCATGCGTTAGCTTAATTTCAGATTCAATAGGTTCGCTACCGTTTCATTCTTACCGTTCCGGGAATTTGGTTTTACCTACGCCGAAGCTTTTAGAGCAACCAGACCCAACAAAAACCCGTATGGAGTCAATAGCCGAAATTGTGCAAAGCCTACTACTAGACGGCAATGCATATATTTTACTTGGTGACCGGGACATTAACGGACATCCACAAGCTGGCATCGTTTTAAATCCCGGTTCGATAGATATTAAAACGAGTCGAGACGGTGAAAGAATTTATTCTATTAATCAGCAACCAATTAACCCGGAAGACGTTTTACATATTCGAGGGTTAACGGCACCGGGCGACGAATTCGGGATAGGTGTAGTAGCAGCACAACGAAGAGAACTATCTATAGCTGTAGCTAATCAGCAAATGGCTAGTGATTTGTATATGTCCGGCGCATTACCTAACGGCGTTCTACAGTCAGACACCGAGTTAACACGGGACGAAGCGCAAGACCTTAAAAGCGCTTTTGTGGCGGCGCACGGTGGCAGGCAACGAAGCCCGGCCGTACTGTCAGCCGGTATCAGGTACCAGCCGTTAAGCCTCTCACCTAAAGATTTAGAATTTATAGATTCCCGCATTAACTCAGCTAGAGAAATAACAACAATGTTTCGTGTACCGGCTCACATGGTTAACGTTCCTAGTGAGGGTTCAAAAACGTATGCCAACGTGACGCAAGACAGTTTAAACTTTGTTCGGTTCTGCTTGCGTGGTTGGCTTACACGAATCGAACAAGCTTTTAGCACACAGCTTCCGAGAGGCCAAACCGCCAAATTTCAGATGGACGCACTCTTAAGGGGATCTCGGAAAGAGCGCTACGATTCTTACGCCATTGGTATTAGCGGCGGATGGCTAACCGTAGAAGAAGTAAGAGATCTAGAAAATATTGCGACCGACGTAGCGACCGACGACCTCAACTAGGGGACATCATGTTAGAAAACCGGATACTAGAGCTCTCAGATATCGAAATAAGAGAAGACAACGGAGAACACCACATAATCGCATTAGTGGCGCCGTGGCATGCAACGTTTGATACCGGCCAATATGTGGAGCGTCTAGGGAGTTCTGTATTTGATAAAAGCATTAAAGAACGTGGGACCAAAATTCCGTTAATGCACGGACACGACCGGGAACGTTTTCCTATTGGCATGGCCGGGAGTTGGTCAAACGACAACAACGGTTTAATAGCAGACTTTAGGATGGCACCGACAGAGAGAAGCGCCGAAGCTTTAGCGTTAGCTAAAGGCGGATACGTAACCGGGTTCAGTGTGGGGTTTCATCCGGTGCGAAGTTCAGAAAGTAAACAAGACGGCCGCCGACAAATAACACGACTAGAAGCAAAACTGGACCATGTAGCGCTTTTGACATCGCCAAGCGAACCGGCCTACGGGGACGCACAGTTAGTAATGGCTAGAGCGTTTAACGCAGACGATAAAGAACAAGCGCCGAAGCTTGCCAAATGGCGGCATTTGATGAGTACCCAAAATTAAAACTATGGCAAAAATTGTTTGTGTATATGGGCCGCCATGTGCAGGGAAAAGCACGTACGCAAAAAACATTTTAAGGCCCGGAGATCTGATCATAGAAAGGGACCGACTCCACAGCGCAATTAGTGGGCTAGAGTCACACGATCACACGCCGCACGGTATGAAAGCAACAAACGCCGCCGTGCGTGGCATATTGCAAGAGTTAGGCAGTTTACAAACTCCGCAACAAATAGTATTTGTGACTGGTGGGAGCACAAAACAACGCCGACAACCGTTTATAGACGCAGGCGCAGAAATGAAACTAATATATGCAGACCGGGCGACGTGCCAACAGCGGGCAGAAACTGAACGGCCTAAACAATGGGTTAGCTATATAGACCGGTGGCACGACGCACACGAACAAGACATTAAACCTAGAATCTAAATAGATAAACTGGTATCATATTTACAAACGCCGCCTGAGCGCCGATCTGATTCACTCTCTGGCACCTTTGAACCTCCCAAACGTGACCAGAAAGATAACTATGCAGCTATTAACTCAGTTGATCGATGAGAGAGCCGAAATCGGCGAGACTCAAACCACTATCGTTACCCGTGCAGCAGAAGAAGCACGAGATTTAACAGAAGTTGAAGACAAAAACCTTTCCGATTTACAAGCCCGATCGCTGACTCTAGATAGTCGTATTTCGGAGCTTAGAGAAATCAAAGAACGCAACATGGCAGCGGAACTAATGAAAGCAGAAGTTCGAGCTATGGGCGGACAAGAAACAGAAACAAAGTCTGTAGGCGGCGCAATCGTCCGCAACGAACCCCTCACCTACTCAGAGAACCGTTCCGACAACTCCTTTTTTAAAGACGTGTTCTCCAGTTACGTAATCAAAGATCGTAACGCAGAAGACCGCATAAATAGACACCAACAAGAAATGGCCATAGAAACAAGAGCCGGTTCGACCGGAAATTTTGCGGGGCTCGTTGTGCCTCAATACTTGACCGATCTCGCAGCGCCGTTAGCCCGAGCAGGCCGACCATTTGCGGACCAGTGTCGAGCATTGCCACTACCCGCCGACGGTATGTCTCTGAACGTTAGCCGTGTCACAACTGGATCAACCGCAGCAGTACAGGCAACAGAAAATAGCGCTATAAGCAATACCGATATTGACGACACACTGATAACAAGTAACATTGCAACTATTGCCAGTGGCCAGCAACTCAGCCGCCAAGCTATAGAGCGTGGAACTGGTATTGATCAGCTTGTAGCTAGCGACATGATGCTAGCAATGGCATCGGAGCTAGACAACCAGCTTCTCGGCGGTAGTGGCGCTAACGGGCAACTCCTCGGAATTCGTTCAGTGGCAGGTCTAAACGCTGTAACATTTACAACCGCAGCGCCTACCGTTGCTCTTCTCTACCCGAAAATCATTGATGCAATACAGCAAATCAACAGCAACGTATTTATACCCGCCGATCTAATCGTAATGCATCCGAGACGCCTAGCGTTCTTACAAGCAGCGGTAGACACAACCGGGCGCCCACTTGTCCTCCCTATTGCCAACGTGCCACAAAACGCCGTAGGCACCGGGCCAGTAGCCGGATATGGGAACGCAGGAATGCAAATAGCAGGCCTACCAATCCTAACCGACGCAAACGTAACAACAACCGGCGGAGCTGGCGGAGACGAAGACCAAATTTACGTGGTTTCACGTAATAATTGTCTTTTGTTCGAGGCGGGCGGCCCTATGTTCCTACGTATGGACGAAACAGCCGGACTAAACTTGACCGTTACACTCGTCGGGTACAACTATGCTGGCTTCATTCCAAACAGATACCCACAAGCAATTTCAGTTGTGGCCGGAACAGGTCTTAAACCACCTACTTTCTAGGCTGATTTGAGCGGCGGGTGAAGATCCACGGCAGGTTTAACACCCGCCGCTTTATGAAAGGTAAAAAATGGATTCATTCCAACATTTAGCGGATAAGCAAGCAGCTAGCCGAATACAGAAAACGAAGCAGGAGCCAGAAAAAAAGGCGCCTAAGGTTAGTAAACCGGCGGTTAAAAAGTAAATATGCCAAATTATACGACACTGGCGGACGTTAAAGCTAGCTTAGGTATTCCCTCCGGATCAACCGGAGAGGACACCTTTATTACGTCTTCAATTAACGCAGCAGAGCAAGAAATTGATAACTATTGCGGTAGGACGTTCGTAGCTGATGGCGCCGCTAGTGTCCGTGTATTTAGGCCCTATGCAGGTGTTGAGGTTCTTATAGATGACTTTTATACCGATACCGGGTTAATCGTAAAAACTGACACATCTAACGACGGCACCTATGGCACAACGTTAACGATAGACACTGATTTTATTTATAACGGAAACGCCGCACCTTTTAACGTTCTTTACAACGTTTCTGGAACGTTCCCTACCTACATGAACGCCCGCCCGTCCGTTCAAGTAACAGCAAAATGGGGTTATCAAGCGGCAGTCCCGGCGGCAGTGTCACAAGCGGCTTTAATTATGGGCGCACGTTTGTTTCAGCGCCGTAGCTCGCCTCTCGGCGTAATGGCTGGAGTCGTAAACGATTTCGGACCTATCAGAGTTAACAAGCTAGATCCGGATTTTAGAAGTTTGTTAGCCGGGTTTAGGCGTTTAGGCGCCGCCTAGTGGCCGACTACTCAGCTATCAAAACAGGTATCAAAACACGGTTAGACACTTTGACCGGTCTCATCGCGACGTTTGACACAGTACCGGACACGGTTTACCCGCCAGTAGCGGTGGTAGTGCCTAGATCACCGGAAGTAGAATTTAACGTGTCGATGGGCAACAGCGCCCATAATTCTATGCTTCAGCGTTTTAACTTTGATGTGCTAATTCTTGCGGGTCGTTTTACGTCGGAATATAGCCAAGACGCTTTAGATGCTTTTGTGTCCGGTACGGGTTCGGTTTATAACGCCATAGCCGGAGATAGGCAGCTAGGCGGCACCGTGTCAGACAGTCGAATAACTAGAATGCTAGACTACGGGCAGATAGTATTAGGCGAAGGCGAATTTTTAGGGGCACGGTTCGAGCTGGAGGTATACGCAGTATGAGTTACGAAATTATCGGAGATGCAAAGATTTTGGGGCAAGAAAAAGGCTCTAAAATAACAAAAAAAGACCTTGCAGAACACGGCGTTAATATCGCCGCTTTAATCGAGGGCGGCCATATAGCCGACACTAAAACTATAAAGGAGTCATAAAAATGGCCGTATATATGTCAGATGATCTAGACATAACAATTAACGGTGTTGATCTCTCTAACCACGTAACTAGCGTGACGTTTAGCGAGATTACCGACGCACTAGAAACAACTAGTTTCGGGCAGAACTTCAGAAGCCGGATCGGTGGTTTAAAAGACGGCACCGTAGACGTAGAATTTAATCAAGACTTTGCAGCTTCAAGCGTGCAAGCAACAATCAGGACACTACTTGGAACCGTGGCGCCGATAGTGCTCAAACCGACGGGCGCCGCAGTGGCGACAACTAATCCTAGCTTTACGTTCTCGGTGCTAGTAGACGAGTGGCCTACGTTTGGAAACGCAGTCGGAGAACTCGCTACCGTGTCCGTGTCATGGCCACTCACAACCGCTGTAGTAGAAGCAACTAGCTAAAAAGGATCACTAAATGCTGCGAGCACAAATTAAAGTCACATATTTAGACGGCCGAGTCGTCGAATTTGACGGTAAAGGCCGTTTATGGATCGATTTCGAAGACAAGTTTGATATTTCGATCATGGAGCTAGAAGCCAAAATGCGTATGAAACATATTTGGTGGATGGGTTACCAGTGTGCAAAAACTGAGAACAAACACGGAGGCGTAGAATTCGATCCGTGGGCTGATGGTGTGGAGACAGTGGAATTTGAGGTAAATGATAGCCCTTTAGACGAACGTCTTACGCCTACCGGTTAGGGGTGTTAGCTATTGCCACCGGCCAGCCGTTAGATGTTCTGATGGATGCACCCTCTTTAATGGTTTTAGGGCTATTGACGGCTCACAACGAAAAGATTAAAGCGGAAGAAAAGGCGGCGAGACGTGGCAAAAAAAGCAGGTAGACAAAACGTTATAGAAATTAAAGGCCTTAAACGTGCTAACCGGCTTATGAAAGATTTGGACGGGGACTTCAAGAAACAGTTTAAAGATATTCATAAAGGAGCTGCCGATATTGTGGCCGATGAGGCCCGCCGACTCGCACCGGTAAAAAGTGGCCAGCTTCGGAGAAGCATCCGAACATCTGGCACGACGAAGGGCGGAGTGATTCGGATAGGCAAAAAAAAGATACCTTACGCCGGGCGTGTAACGTTCGGAGACCCGACTAGCCTTTATGGTCGTATACGTGGCGGCGGTGGGATAAAGATAAAAGGAAACCCGTTTTTTTACGATGCGGCAGACCGCCAATTTAACGAAGTAGTGCAATACTATGATAGAGAGCTGGAACAGATTCTAGATCGAGCGTTAAAGGCGTCAAAGGCGGCACCTGATGGCAGGTAAAAAAGCTTCCATATCTATGCTCATTGGTGGAGACGCCGACGGTCTACGAAAAGCCACTAAACAAGCTTCTAAAAGTTTAGATAAGTTCAGTAAGAACGCAGCAAAAGCAGCCGGTAAAGTCGGTAAAGCCTTTGGAGCATTGGCCGGTGGTGTAGCTATAGCAGCAGTGAAAATAGGCACTACAGCAGTTAATTTGGCTTCAGACTTTGAAGAATCTATGAGCAAAACCGAAGCCGTGTTTGGTGACGCTATGGAGGGTATTAAATCGGCGAGCAAATCAGCGGCCGAAGATGTCGGATTGTCGAGCGCCGAGTTTTTAGATGCGGCTAGCGGTTTCGGTGTTTTTGGTAAAGCGGCCGATTTAGGCGGTAAAGACTTAAGTACTTTCAGTGCCGATTTAGTAAAAACGGCCGCCGATGTCGCGAGTTTCAACAACTTAACGACCGCCGAAGCTATCGACAAGCTAAGCGCCGGGCTACGTGGCAGTTCGGAACCTTTACAATCTTTAGGCATTCTGATAAACGCCGCACAAGTAGAAGCAAAAGCGTTAGAAATGGGTTTAGGGGACGTAAACGGCACCGTATCCGAGGGCAACAAAATTTTAGCCCGCCAAGCTTTAATCATGGAAGCTCTCGGGAATCAAGGTGCTACCGGGGACTTTTTGCGTACGTCTGACGGACTCGCTAATCAACAACGCATCCTAGGCGCACGACTCAAAGACGTAGGAATAGTTATAGGACAACAGCTTCTACCGGTAGCGGCGAAGCTAGCCGAAATGGTTTCTAAGTTAATAAAGAAGTTTGAAGAATGGGCGCCGAAACTACAACCCGTGTTAGATCGTATTAAAGCCTTAGCTATCAAATGGTTCCCGAAACTTAAAGAACAATTAGATAAAGCGGCGGCAGCTATAAAACCGTTAATAAAACAGATAGTCGAATTCGTCAAAAAGAACCCTACGGCGGTGATAGCAGGCATAGCAACAGTTTTAGGGATCGTGTTAGGTGGCGCAATCGTAGCGGCCGTTATTGCATTAGCTGGAATAGCTACAAGTTTCGGAGCCGTCGTTATTGCCATCGGTTTAGCGGTTGGCGCTCTCGTCTTTTTTTGGCAAAATTCGGAAAAGTTCCGAGATATTGTTAACGGAGTATTCGAAGCAGTTAAAGCGGTTGCTATTCCAATTCTTCAGGGAATGATGGACAGTTTAGACGCTCTCAAAACCGTGTTTAAAGGAGTAACCGATTTCCTTAAAGGCGTATTCACCGGCGATTTTAATTTAGCTATGACAGGTATAAAAGGCATTTTGTCCGGTGCTGTAAGACAGATAGTGATTGTGTTAAGGACAGTTAAAGACGCTTTTACCAATTTCTTTAGCCTAGATACGGTTCAAGCGGGAATTAGGATAGCTGTAGACACGATAATTAACATATTTAAAGCAATTCCGGGCCGTATTGCGTCGTTTGCCCGTGGCATGTTTGACGCAATTCTTACGGAGTTCGCAAAAGTAGCTAATAAATTGATTGGTTTATATAACAAAATCCCTCTTTTGCCTGATGCGCCAACTATCGCTATTCCACAAGCGGCTATGCCTAGTATGCCGTCGGCGTCAAGCATGCCGGGCGCCCGTAGCTCTACACCGGCAGGAAATCAAGGAGCTGTCACAAATAACAACACGTTTGTTTTACCTAATATGGATCCTGAAGGTCTAATAGGAACTTTAAGAGGAGATAACCGGAACAACGCAGATATTAATATAGATACAGGCGTTTATTGATGGCTACGCCTACGCCTACGATCAAAATCGGGTTTATAGGCCCGTCGTTTAACAACGCTTTTACTTTAGACTCAGCAACAAACGGCCGGTTAGATAATACAGACTACGTTCTAGGTGGGACAGAGATCCTAGTAGATTTAACAAGCCGCACAACATCTTTAAAAGTCAAACGTGGACGAAAAGATTTTACTCAACCGTTCAGAACCGGCGAAGCCACCATAATTTTAAGAAACACCGACGGCGAACTAGACCCGTTAAACACTTCAAGCACGTATTATCCGGGCGTAACTGTAGGCCGAACCGTGACCATAGATTGTAACGGAACGTCAATCTATAACGGAACGATCACAAACATAGAATTAGGCTATACGGTGGGCGGCGACGCTTGGGTAGTAGTTCGAGCGGCCGACGGACTCGGAGACCTAGCGACCAGAGAAATAACAGACGGAACCGCTTTTAGTGCTGAAACGTCAGGCAAACGAGTAACCGCCGTGCTCACAAATGCGGGCGTAAACTATCAAGGCACAAGCGCCATAAACGCCGGATTATCTGATTTAGCGTCTGAAACGTTGACGAGTGCCACAAACGCAAGGAATTATCTAAGGAAAGTTATTAACAGCGAACAAGGCTACCTGTATGGAAATCGTAGCGGCGTTCTCACATTCGAAAATCGTTACGGGCCGCTATCTGACACCACAAAAGCAACATTTAGTGATGACGGCTCCGACGTGCCATATCAAAGAATAGATAGAAGAGTGGCAACAGCCGAACTATTCAACCAGTTGAGCGCTAACAGAACCGGTCAAGATCCCGTTTTAGTGAACAATACGAGCAGCCAGAACAGTTACGGGATACGTAATTTGAACGTAGGCCAAGTATTAGTCCAAGACAACGCAACAGTAACCGACTTATTAAACCTTTTGCTTGTCAAAACGGCTAGCACAGAAACCCGAATAGCCGAAATAACGTCTGTGCTTGACACGTTAAGCGCTAGCGACATTACCGCTATAGCTCAGCTAGAGCTAGTCGATAAAGTAATAGTCGAGTTTACACCACCGGGGACTAGTCAACAGATAGCGGCGAGCTCTATCGAATCTATAGAACACAATTTTAGTTTCGGCACTACGTGGCGGGTTACACTTGGTTTAATTCCTCAAATAGTAACGAGTTATCTAGTTTTAAATGATGCAACATTGGGACAGTTAGACAACAATAGTTTAGGATTTTAACATGACTCAGGGATGGCAAAGTTTCACAACTGGAGAAGTGCTCACTAGTACCGCTATGAATCAAGTTTCGGCGTCTACAGTTAATGTGTTTGATTCTGCGACTGCGAGAGACGCAGCAATTCCGGGCGGTAGTTTAGCCGAGGGGTTAATCTGTTACCTGTTAGATGATAATTCTATTTACACATACAGCGGTAGCGCTTGGGTGATTAACGGCACCGGAACACTTACAGGCATAACGACAAGTAACGGTTTAGCCGGATCAGGAACAAGCGGAAGCGTTGCCCTAACTTTAGACACCGACGCTAAAGGAGATTTACTAGTAGGAACAGGCGCCGACACCTCAGTAAAGCTCAGCGTAGGGAGCAACACGCACGTATTGACCGCCGACA
>Ga0308011_10001285_pt1 | contig 11513 bp, 7 predicted proteins | sample Neamet177_FD_203144 | JGI IMG/M metagenome (GOLD analysis project Ga0308011, IMG submission 203144) | Marine microbial communities from water near the shore, Antarctic Ocean - #177 | ecosystem: Environmental > Aquatic > Marine > Unclassified | place: Southern Ocean | collected 2014-07-25
GCGGCACTTACTGTTGAAGCATTGGATATGATTTCAATTAAAGAAACTCCATCAGCTAACTTTTATGATGCCTTAGGTGCGCTTAAAGGAGTGGATATTACAGCAGCTAGTCTAGGTTTTAAAGTGATTAATACAAGAGGTTTTAATAGCACCTCACCTGTACGATCGCTTCAAATTATTGATGGAGTAGATAATCAATCTCCGGGGCTTAATTTTTCTTTAGGAAATTTTTTGGGTTCTTCAGAACTTGATATAATGAAGGTTGAAATTATACAAGGAGCTAGTTCAGCTTATTATGGTCCCAATGCTTTTAATGGAGTAATAAGCATGACTACACGTAACCCTTTTATGCAACAAGGGCTATCAATACAATATAAGTTTGGGGAACGCCAATTATTTGAAAACTGTATTCGATATGCTGAAAAATTCCAAAATAAAGCTGGAGAAGATATTTTTGCCTTTAAGATTAACCTTTCTTACATGAAAGCCCATGATTGGGAAGCTGATAATATGGCTGCAGTTGATGGTACAATTAGTAGTGATAACCCTGGAGGATATGATGCTATAAATCGCTATGGGGATGAAGATACTGATGGGAATTTAAATGATGTAACTGGCAATTTTAATTTAAACTATTTTACACATCCAGGTCTTGGTAAATTTCAACGAACAGGATACATGGAAAAGGATATAGTAGATTATAATACTAAAAACTTGAAAGCTCAAACATCATTACATTATATGATTACTGCTAGAACTGAGCTTATCTATGGAACTAATTATAGTACAGGGACTACTGTTTATCAAGGAGATAATCGTTTTAGCCTTAAAAATATTCAATTTTGGCAAAATAAATTGGAATTAAGACAAAAAGATAAATTCTTTATTAGAGCGTATAGAACACAGGAGGATGCTGGAGATTCTTATGATGCTGTTTTTACTGCTCTAAGATTACAAGAATACAATCAAACTTCAAATCAAGATTGGTATACTGCTTATAAAAATAATTGGAAAGATCAATTTGAATGGGATGATGTCAATTGGAATTTTATTCAGCAATTTGACTCACTAGTTATTAATCCAACAACAGGACTACCAGAACTTTATTATAGTTATATTGTTAATGGTGATGCACTGAATCAAAATGAGTTTGCCAATCTAAGTGATTCCGTAATTAATGCTAATACTGATATAATCATTGCAGCACATGACGCAACTAGAATTCTGACAGATTCAGATATAACTACATTTGGAACAAACCGATTAGTTCCAGGTACTGATATATTTAATGATTCATTAGCTGCTATTACTTCAAGAATACCAATTAATGGTGGAACTGGATTTTATGATAAATCGTCTTTAAATCATATTCATACCGAATACCAATTTAATCCTAATTTTGCTACAATCAAAGTAGGTGCTAATTTCAGACAATATACTCCTGATACAAAAGGTAGTCTATTTATGGATACTGCAAGTAGCATCATTAATAATGAGGCAGGAATTTATTCTGGAATTGAAGCAGATTTATTTGGTGAAGTTTTAAAACTTAGTGGCACATTGAGAGCTGATAAAAATGAAAATTTTGATTTGAACTTTTCTCCTGCAACATCATTAGTTTATAAACCTACTAAAAAAGATGTAATTCGTCTTTCATTTTCATCAGCAATCAGGAACCCCACTCTATCTGATCAATACCTTTACTATAATGTTGGTAGAGCAATTTTAATTGGAAACCTACAAGGGCATGGCACAGAATATGGAGAAAATCTAGTTACAGTTGAATCTTTAATTAATTATTATTTACCAGCGGCACAATCAAAAGATAGTCTGAAATTCTTTAGTGTCAAACCTATACAACCTGAAAAAGCAAAGTCTGCTGAAATAGGCTACAGAACAACTTTATTCAATAAAGTTTATATTGATGCTAATTATTATTATTCTCGCTATACTGATTTTATAGGCTATAAAATTGGCGTAAAATATGATACAGTAGGGAATAATAATCCAGATGCATATGACATCTCATTACAATCAATACAAGCTTACCGTATGGCAGCTAATGCTGAAAACACAGTAACAACTCAAGGGGCTTCAATAGGAATAAATTACTACTTACATCCTAAGTACTCCTTAAATGGAAATTATTCTTGGAATAAACTTAATGAAGAAGGAGCCCAGGATCCAATAATTCCTGCTTACAATACTCCGGAACATAAGTATAACTTAGGCTTAATTGGTAGGGATTTACATTTATCATCTACAAACTCTATACTAAGAAACTTTAGTTTTAGCATAAATTATAAATGGGTTGAAGGATTTACTTATGAAGGATCCCCTCAATTTACAGGAGATGTTCCAACATATGATTTGCTTAATTTTCAAGTAAGTAAACAACTTCCTGAACTAAATGCTACTATAAAAATTGGCTCCTCAAATGTTTTAAATAATATGCATTATGAAGTGTACGGGGGGCCTTATATTGGAAGAATGACTTATTGCACGCTATTGTTTGAACTGAATTAATTTTTGTATTATTGTAAAATACTAATTTAACAATTCAAATATTATGAAAACAACTTTACAATCCGTATTTACAATTGCTCTCTTAAGCTTAGGACTTTCAGTAAGTGCACAAACTAGATATCTTGATGATGTCTTTTCCTCAGTAACAGTTACTTCTAATGTAACTTATGCAACAAACATCAGTATTTTACCTTTGCTACAAGGATTACCTCCTACTCCAGCACCTTTAATCTGTGATATTTATGAGCCAACTGGAGATGCTATGACAAATAGACCAGTAATTATTTTAGTACATACAGGAAGTTTCTTGCCTACAGTGATAAATGGACAACCAACAGGATCTAAAACAGATCTATCAATAGTAGAACAGTGTACAAGATGGGCAAAAAAAGGTTATGTAGCTGTTGCTATGGACAATCGTTTAGGATGGAACCCAACATCTACTGATCAAGATGTTAGAACATCTTCATTATTACAAGCAGCTTATAGAGGAATACAGGATGCTAAAGCTATGGTAAGATACATGAGAATGACTGAAGCTACAGGTAATCCTTACGGAATTGACGAATCTAAAATTGTTTTAGGTGGCCAAGGTACAGGAGCTTATATTTCATTGGGCTATGCAACACTTGATAACCCTGCAACAGAATTAATGCTCCCTAAGTTTATTAACTTTTCTAACCCTGCAGCTCCAAGTCCTTATGTTTATCCGCCATTTTTTGGAAATCCTGACGGAACAGATTCTACGTATTTGCCAGCTGCAGCCTCTCCAACTGGACAAACTGAATTGTGGAATATTCCTAATAATCCTTCTTATAGTAATGATGTAAATATGGTATTTAATTTAGGAGGTGCAATTGCAGATATTTCATGGCTTTCAGCAGGTGATGTACCTATGGTATCTTTCCATTGTGAAAACGACCCTTATGGACCAATTGATACGGGTGATGTAATTGTTCCGACAACAGGTGATTTTGTTGTTGAAGTTATGGGAAGTAGAGTAGTGCAACATTATGCTAACCAATATTTAAATAATGATCCTTTTGCACTAGCTGGAATTTCTGATGTTTATACAACAGCTGCTAATGTAAATAATGGTGGGTTAGAAGGTTTAAATGTGTTTATAACACCACCTCCATCTACAACACCAAATGCTTTTGGAGAATCTTATGAAGAAGAGGGCTCACCTTGGGACTGGTGGGATAATACAACCTATGACGCACAGTTCACAGCTTATCATGGAACTCCAGCTGGATATGGTGGTGCTAATTCACTATTAGGAAATCCTGACATGTCTGCTATTAAAGGAAATTTATATTTAGATACAATTCAAGGCTACTTAAATCCAAGAATGTTTGAGGTTTTAAATCTAACAATAATGATATATGGCTGTACAGATACTAATGCTTGTAATTATAATGCATTAGCAAACGTAGATGATGGCTCTTGTTTAACAGCTTATGGTTGTATGGATACTACAGCTTGTAACTATGATGCTTCAGCTACTTGTGATGATGGCTCTTGTTTATTTGGAACATCAGGATGTACAGATGCTACAGCTTGTAACTATGATGCTTCAGCTACTTGTGATGACGGTTCTTGCTTAACAGATTATGGATGTATGAATCCAGCTGCTACAAACTATGATCCACTTGCTACTTGCCCTGATAGTTGTATTTTCCCAGTGGTTACATATGGCTGTACAGATTCAACTGCTTATAATTATAATCCAACAGCTACAATTGATGATAGTTCATGTTGTTTCATTGCAGGATGTACAGATGCTACAGCATGTAATTATGACATAACTGCATGTTATGATGATGGATCTTGTTTAATAGCTTATGGCTGTATGGATGCTATAGCTTGTAACTATGATGCTTCAGCTACTTGTGATGATGGCTCTTGTGATCTTCCAAATGGATGCGGAGACCCTCTTTATGTAGAGTATGATGCTAATGTAACTTGTAGTGACCCTGCTGCATGTATTACTCTTATCCCAACTGGTCTTAATGAAGTAATAGATGCTTCTACTGAGATTTATCCTAATCCAGCTAATAATATTTTAACTATTATTAGTCATGCAGTTGAAATTGAAAATATTAATATTTATAATCTGAATGGACAACTAGTCTTAAATAAGAAGCTAAATAATAATACAATAAATGTAAGCTCATTGGAATCTGGAATATATATAGTTGATATTTTATCAGAGAATAATTCTGTTAAAAGAAAGCTTATTATTGAGTAAATAATAAATAGTTTATAATGAAAAAAGGGAAGCTAATGCTTCCCTTTTTTATTTTTAATTATTTACAAAATTATTATTCTAATTAAATCTATACTTAGCTACATGTATATTATTATAACAAACCAAAAGGTGAGACTATCTTATAAAAATCAAATTACTTTTGAATGCAAAGAAAAAAATTACCAACAAACAAGAACAAGCAACTAACAACTATTATTAACTTTGCCTTATGAAACAAATATGCTTTCTCATTTTTACACTACATAGTCTTAGTAGTTTCGCCCAAAAAGGAAACAATAAGCTAATTGGTGAATATGAGGATACACTAAAAATAATGGCACACGCCATTATGAATGCAGAAACTGAAACTGAAAAACGCTTAGCCAATACCGCCTTTATCACTAACCTTACGGAAGTACTTCAATACGAAAAATCCTTTAAGTTCCCTTTTGATTCTCTACCCACTATTGCTCGAATCTTATCCCCTGACAATACTTTTCGTATTTTCAACTGGCTATTAAAAAAAGACAATGGAGCTTACGAATACTATGCAATTGTGCATTATCACAATAAAAAAAGGAAGCGTTATGAAATCATTCCTTTAGTGGATAATTCTGCTAATATCCGTAATGCAGAGCAGGAAGACCTAGATGCTAAAAATTGGTATGGTGGGCTATACTACCAAATAGCTTACATCAAAAAGGCAGGCAGAAAATACTACACCTTACTTGCTTGGGATGGGAATGATGGATACAGCACAAATAAGATAATTGATGTGATGTATTTTTCAGGAAAAAATAAAATCAAATTTGGACTTCCTATCTTTAAAAAAAATAAGAAAGAAAGTAAGAAAAGAATTGTTATTGAATATGATGCCAAAACAAGTGTCAGCGTAAAATATCAGCAAAAAGAAGAAAGAATAGTATTTAATCATTTAGTTCCTCCCAAAAAAGATTTGGAAGGCCTTAGAGAATATTATATCCCTGAAGGGACTTTCAATTCCTATCAATACAAGAAAGGAAAATGGTGGCTTGAGCAAGATATTGACATAAGGAATCAGCAAAAGGTAAAGAGAATTAAGAAACCAAAAAGAGGCTTAGTACCAAGATAGATGTTAAAGCATTTTCCTTCTGATAAAATTATTGCTGGCTGTGATGAAGCAGGCAGAGGTTGCTTAGCTGGACCTGTAGTTGCTGCTGCTGTTGTTCTACCAAAAAGATTCAAAAACATAATACTTAACGATAGTAAAGTGCTATCAGAAAAAAATAGAGATCTCCTGCGTCCAATTATTGAAAAACAAGCTATTACTTGGGCAATAGGTATTGTTTCTCCTGATGAAATTGATGAAATCAATATTCTTAACGCTTCATTCCTTGCCATGCATAGGGCTATTGAAAACTTAGCTATTAAAGCTGAACTCTTGATAATTGATGGTAATCACTTTAACCCTTATCCTGAAATTCCTCATGAATGCATTATAAAAGGAGATGGGAAATTTATGTCCATAGCTGCTGCATCAATACTCGCTAAAACTTATCGAGATGATATAATGAAAGAATTAGATCTAAAATCCCCTGATTATCATTGGAAAAAAAACAAGGGATATCCAACTAAACAGCACAGAAAAGCAATAGCTGAAATTGGTACAAACAAGCATCACAGAAAAACTTTTCAACTACTTCCTGCTCAACTTACTTAATCCCTTTAAATTATTAAATTTGGAGTTCTGATTTCAAACACAACTATGCTTAGTAAAATACTAAAAATTGCCACCCCAATAATCCTGATTTCTATCATACTTTTCATAGGATACAATAGCTATAAGCAAGTTACAAAAAATACAGAAAATCCATTAAACATTATACCAACCAATGCAGCAGTAATTCTGCAATGCAATGATGCTACAAAACTATACTCTAAATTAAATTCTACTGATATTTGGGGATATTTTCTTAATATAAGCATAGTAGATAGTATCAATCATCAAATTCAAGAAATTAGCAGCTTTTACAATCAAAACTCTCTTATTTTTAAAAGCCATACTCTTTTTATTTCCTTTCATAAAGTTGGCGCTAACAATAGTAGTTTGCTATTCAGTAGTAATTTTGAAAGGAAATTCATTACTAGCAACACCCAAATTAATACCTTATTAGGTGAAATTATTAAAGAATGGCAATACAACAATCAACCTATATTTGAATTGCAACATAAGGACAATATCTTATTTATAAGTTTTAAAGGAGACATTGTATTCTTTTCAGAAAATAAGATGTTGGTTGAGGATGCAATACGAGCTAGTATAGCTGAAGATAAACTTTTGCTTAACCCAAGTTTTAACACTGCATACAAAACTATAAGTAAATCAGCAGAGATAAATTTATTTCTCAACTACAATTCCTTGATTAAATACACCAATATATTTACAAATAAACCTATTGCAACTTCCTGCTTTTCTGGATGGACAGCTACTGATTTGAGTGTAAAAAACAAGATAATAGCAGCCAATGGATTTAGCGCTTTCAATAACAATACTTTAAACTATACTGATGTATTTAGCAATCAATCAGCAGAAAGTATAAATATAGCAGATGTAATTCCTGAAAATACTTCCTTTTTACTAAGTATAGGTTTTGATAATGCAAAAAAATTATTGGAGCAGAAAAACAAAATACTACAACAACAAAATAATTTCTGGAGTTGGGATAAACACAGGAAACTTATTCAAGATAGCAGCAATGTTAACTACAATGAATTTATAAATGAATTACAAGGAGAGGCAGGTATTTTTAACACCTCAGCTACTCAAAGTCTACAACAAAAATACGCTTTCTTTAAAAGCAGAAATTCTATTATAGCAAGTAGTTTAATGCAAGGTTTAATTACTGATAGGAAAACTTATTCTCAATATAGCATAAACACCATAAGAGACGCTAATATTACTGCTCAGTTATTTGGAGATATATTTAATAGCACCACTCCATACTTTATTACTATTGAGGATTATTTTATTTTTGGTTCAACTATAGCCTCACTAGAATATTTAATTGACAACTACACAAGTAATAGTACTTTAGCCAACAACAAACACTTTAATAATTACAGCAGTTACTTATCTTCAAAATCAAATCTTTTTTTCTACATAAATCCTGGAAAAATAGCTATCACGCTAAAAGAAAAACTAAAAACTAGTTATAGAAAGGAACTTATTTTCTCTCTTGATTCTGTAGAAAAATTTACTGCTTTTTCAGTACAAATGACCAGTAAGAAGGATTTGCTTTTAAACAATATAAACCTGTTTTACGATACTGATTTTAAAGAAGCTATAAAGGAAGAATGGTTCATGCAATTGGACACAAACATTAGTATGCATCCTCAATTTATATACAATCATTTCACCAAGGAAAAAATGATAGTAGTGCAAAATAATAACCATAAAGTATTTGCAATTAACTCTAAAGGAAAAGAGTTATGGAATATACAATTAAATTCAAAAATACTTGGAGATATATCAAGCATCGACTGCTATAAAAACAGTAAATACCAATGTTTGTTCAATACTGAAAGTCAATTATATCTAATTGACAGAAATGGTAAAAATGTAGATAACTTCCCGATACTATTACCTTGCAATACAAAAGTTGGACATTCTTTATTCGACTACAATAATACTAAAAAATACCGTATTCTTATTGTAGGAGATGACAATAACATCTATAATCTTGACAAAAAAGGAAAGACAATTAAGGGATGGAAATATGAAAAAAACAATAATAGAATAAATAAAAAACTACAAAATTTTAAGGTAGGAACTAAAGACTATATACTTGCTGAACGCAATAATAGTAACACGCAATTATTAGCAATTAACGGTAGTGAAAGGGTGAAATTCGAACAAGGCATTCAATTTAATAAAAATTCTATCAGCAAAGATAAAAACGGAACGCTATACGCCATTACTACTAAAGGTAAACTATGGAGAGGGACTTTAGATGGAAATAGCAGTCAACTTATATTGTCTAATTTAGCAGCTAATTCTTTATTTGCTATTGATGAAACTGGAAAGGAAAAGCAATTTATTTACACTAATGATAACATGGTATTTATTCTAAATACTAATTTTGAAACTATCCATTCTTTTGAACTAGCCAATAACATTACAAACTTAGTAACAAATAATAAAGGACTAATGTTTACTACTGAAAATGAATTGTATCTTTGGAATAATGAAGGAATTGTAGAAGGCTTCCCTATTGAAAGTGATGGCTATTTTAATATTGCTGATATTGATAATAATGGGAAAATAAATCTGATAAATACTAAAAACGGATTTATCTATAATTATGAATTAGCAGACTAATCTATCAAGTAACTTAAACTTAAATAAGGTATTAATTTGTAATCTATTTTATCTAAAGGCAATTGCACTCCTCCCCTCATCAATACTGAATTATAACGCTTATTTTTACTAGAATTTCTGTACATCAATTCAGCTGAAATCTGAGGAAAAAATTGTTTTTCTTTAGTTGGCAAATAGATAACTCCTGAATTAGCTCCAACATAAAATTTATTGAATAGTTCATAATGATAACCAATATTAGCGCCACTAAAAGCAAATGAAGTATTTACCTCTGTAAACAGTACAGATTTTTCCCGAAAATAAAAAGCTCCTAATCCTGTCAAGTAAGGCAAGCCATAAGTATTAGCAAAATATAGCTGGTTGTCTGACTGCTCACCTTTATCGTAAGTATAAAGTTCATATCTCTCTATCAAATCAATCAATAGTGTTGGGTATTTAGGATTAGTGGCATAACCTGCTTTTTTCAAACCTTTTGCCCACTTTTTATAATCTGATTTTTTATATTCAAACAAGAAAGAATAACGACCTCTTTCTGTTAGAAAAAGGGAATGATCACGATAGGAATCAGCTACCTTATCATATTTCCTAAAACACTCTCCTTTTTCATCATCATCCACAATAATAGTTTTCCCATTCCAATTACTATGGCACTTAATTCCAAAATGATTTTTCCCCCCTACTGCTAAACGGCTTTCTCCATTTCCACTTTCTAGTATCCCTTGTGCTAGCGTAATAGATGCAGGAATATTATACCTATTCATTTCAGCAACAGCAGCATTGCAATATTTTGAAATATAGTTCTCAGTCTTACTTTGAGAAAAACCCAAAAATGAAGAAAAAAGAAATGGAATTAATAATAAGTTTTTCATGATATAAAAATAGAGAAGGCATTCAACCTATTTACACCTAAAAAATAAAAAAATGAACACTGATTTTTAATAAATATATTTTGAAAATAAAAGATTTCTACAATCTGTTTAAAAGATGTCATCACTCATCTTTCTGAACTTTCGGCAGCTACCAATAGTCAATCGATTATTGCACCTGATTTTACAGGAGAAACTTGAAAAAAGGAAACCCCTTAATTCTTTACCAAAAACTCAAGTTTTCCGAAATGTGATGTGTAAATACAGTATTGAGTGGGTAAAAGAAGAAACATCTTTTTTACTTAATAAAACACAATACTATACTGATAAAGAACTAAAAAATATAATTAAAACTATGAGATTATATTAAGCCCTCAATATTTACATCAAAAGGGAGTTTTTATTAAAGATGAGGGTAAAAACAATATTTCTTTTCAGATATTTACAGCATCCAATACACTAAAAATACTTTCTATCTTTAACCATAACCTAACAATGTTAAAAGATCGTATTGCTTTAGAAAATTTGAAAAAAGAAGAAGTATATAAGAAGATAAAAGCTTTAGAAGTTTCTTTAATTAACATTATTGAAAACTATTCTAATTGGACAAATAAAGAAAATCCAAATATTAATATTCCTTTAAAAATGATACTAGTTAACCCAAAAACTATGCAACCATTTATAGAAAAATCAACTTGGTAAACTGACCCCTAACCTTTCACTCATTCCTTTATTCCCCTGCAAACCACCCGTATGTATGGCTAAAATAGAGCTTCCTTTTGGGAAGTAATCTTTGCTTACTAAATCTAAAACACCCTTAAACATCTTTCCATTATAAATTGCATCCAAAGGAATATTATGTAAAGTATTAAACTCATTTATAAAGGCAACTAAATCCTTATTTATTTTTGCGTAACCATTTCCAACATATTCATTTATAAATTTATAATTGGTTGCATTAGTCCAATTATTAATTTCCTTTTCTAATTGTTCAAAGCCTTTAATCGCAGGAAATCCTATTACAGTTTGCTTATCATTAGAACCATTAATAATTCCAGCAATTGATCCGCCAGTTCCAACAGCACAACAAATATAATCTTGATTATCATTCGAATCCAAAATCTCTGTAGCTCCCTTTATTGCTAGTTCATTTGATCCTCCTTCAGGAATCAAATAAAAATCACCAAAGTGAACATTTAATTTTTCTAAGAAATCAGCACTAGTTTTCTCTTTATAATAGTTTCTACTTACATAGTGTAATTTCATGCCATTTTCTATAGCAAAACGCAATGTAGTATTTAAAGGTAGATGCTCCTCTCCTCTTATGATTCCAATACTTTTAAGCCCTTTTTCATGAGCAGCAAAGGCAGTAGCCGCAATGTGGTTGGAATATGCCCCACCAAAGGTTAATAAAGTATTAAGTCCTTGTTTTTTGGCTTCAAGCAGATTATACTTTAATTTAAACCATTTATTTCCTGAAACAAAAGGATGTATCTTGTCAATACGCTTGATA
>Ga0308011_10001287_pt1 | contig 11505 bp, 13 predicted proteins | sample Neamet177_FD_203144 | JGI IMG/M metagenome (GOLD analysis project Ga0308011, IMG submission 203144) | Marine microbial communities from water near the shore, Antarctic Ocean - #177 | ecosystem: Environmental > Aquatic > Marine > Unclassified | place: Southern Ocean | collected 2014-07-25
CCCAAATGGCCACTAGTTGAGAATAATCCAACAAGTGACCACTCGATATTTGAAAGATATTCTGAAGAAATCCAAATTCAAAGTTTGAAAATGTTTTTCAAAGTATAAGAATTAAAAACCCAAACTGATTACAAAATAAATTTATTATTTCTTCTGTCGTTTCAGAAATGGAAGAATTATACCCATGGCGTCGCTAACGTCCTGTAAGGGACAAGGTACTGATTTCGTTAGTTTAGGAGTCGTCGATGGTCGCTTACGTTTCCTCTTTTGCTTGACTATCTTTTCAGCGCCCAACGTAGTCTGAAATATATCAACTAGGTCGACGCCTATCTGCTTGTTTACTGCTTGAAGTACCTCATACTTATCAGCAAATGCGTTGGATGTCAGTGCTTTTTTCCAGCTCGTGACAGGAATGGTGGTCATGTTAGTAAATCCGGCTTTCATCAACATGAACTTGAGAATCCCGGTTATTTCGTGCAGCTTGAATGAGTGAGCGGACTTCATTCCATAGACATACCCCTCACAATATATATTAGCGCCCACCCGCTCTGCCTGTGGAATCAATGCACATAACCAGTCAACTATACTATCGACAATATATTCATATCTCAAAATATCTTCGTGTTTCGCATCCAATGGTGTGGGCAACATGGTTACGCTGACAGTGCCGGTGTCGATAGGCACTTTTGCTCGCTTGATTTGTTGAAAGCAAAGCGCAAATATTTTCCCATCTTTTGCCACGGAAACTCCTGGCGATTTTAAAGAGACATCCAAACCGACATGTATCATGATATATTTATTATGTGACTGTGATCCGTGAGAATAAAATAAATGAGTCTATGTTGTTGTAATCGAACACTGCGTCGATCATTACATGTATACCATGTCGATCATCATGTTGAATTCATATCTGCTGTCGATAATGGAACACCCATTTCAAGCTTAATATGTGATTACATATGCGACGATGCGGACGATCAAATCAACATTAGCCATTGGGCTAGACAGGCAGCCATCAATGGCAATATTGACAAGGCGTATTCCGAAATAAAATCATTAATTCGATTGAATTCTCTGTCGCGTGGAATCAGAGTCCAAATCTAACGTGTTAAATAAATTCAGCATGATTCTCGATTTGAACGATGTTGAGATTGAGGTAAATATGCCCATTATATGCTTCTTGCAGCCGGAGTTCTGGCGTGAATTCGGTTACAGTACCAATAATGTCAAGTCGACTGTTCAGCACTTCTCGAGTCAAGAAATTTGGCAATCCCTGCTCATGTTAGGAGCGTTCCCTACACAGAACGCGATTTCCATCTCATATTCCAATCCAGAAGCTATTCTCTTCTCCAATAAAGCTAGCGCGATCAAGAAAATCATGCAATTTGTGCCCGGTAATAATAGTACGAGTATCTTAAATATAAAATCGTTACACTCGCCTTTGTTGCCATTTTACACTGTAGACCACACTGTCTATACTGAGATAGCAGCAATATGGGCAGCGCGAACAATCACTGATTATACCATCCACTACAAAGCCGCTGTTACAATAGGTGATTATTCATACATACCAACCGACAAGGTTGAAACTGGATACAATGTGGTTTCGGTGGGGAGTACAGGTGATGAACACCCATTACTACGTCGTTTATCAGTGGGCAATCAACGATGTGCACGAGGTGACAGGTTTTTCACAGTACGTTTGAAAGATGATTAGTGTGGATTATACATATCAACAAATGACGACTACATTGTCTGGTTTTGAGGATGATTTCGTGCAAACGTGTGGCCAAATTGTACCACGGTTACCATATTTTGATGAACTGAAAGGTATGAAGGGCAAAGGTTCATTATGTACGCTATTTCACTCACAAATCGATATTGTGAAGTTGAGATTATCTCAAGACGAATTGTACACTTCAGATGTTGTGCCATTTATGAAGGATTTGGGCGTTGGTGACTGGTATGCCGGGATCGACGCGGATGGCAAGGAAAATTTCAAAAAAACTATGTACGATTTATTTAGAAGTGCATGTATGGTCACGTTATTAGGTGGCGAATTGTCCGTTATGGAGCAGATGAGCGATAAGATTATGTCGGGTCAAGATCAGCTCGATCCAAACATGTTAAGCAAATTCATACAGCAGCCGAACGAGATGTCAAAATTGGCAGATCTGTTTAAGCCAGAGAGAATGTCGGGTATACTTGAGAATTTACAGTTCCTGATTGGTGGTTCGGGCGGACTTAGCGAGGACATGAAAACTCTGCAAGAAGCGGGTAAGCAGATTATCACAGAAACGGAATAAATTAAGATTTTTTACTAATTATTACAGGGTTTATTACCCGACAGTAAGGACATTTTCGTTGTGACGATGACCTAATATTTAACCAACATTGGTAGTGTGCACATGTACCGCAGTTATAACAGTGGTGGGTGGTAGACATATCTGAAAGACATATACCACACTCGTCTTGGCCACTGCGCGGAGTGTGATAGATGTTGAGCGTTTTAACGGGCATTGTTTATTATATATTGATTTACAAACTGTATTTTAAACACACATCATAGCTAGCTAACCACGGTCCACAATTTAACGTATTATGGTTGATATGATGGTAGCCGGAGTATGGCCATATACATACCGGGTCATAATATCCCTGATACTGCAACACAGTAATTAACCGATCACGCAACCAGTTGGACCGGTACATATCAACCGACCGTGGTGCTCCGAATGTTATGAGGTTGAGACAAGGATGATCTAACAGACACGCTGCAATAACGGCAGCGCCACCGCCTGTAGAGAAGCCAGTTACAATCACGACGTCCATTTTCGAAATCATGGCTTGTAATCTACGGATATGTGGTTTGACCCAATGATATAACATACTATTCATGCCGCTATGTTGACTCGTGGACAATATGTATGGTATAACACTACCGAACGATATTAGAGCTGTACCGGGATGTGTTAATATGACATCTATCGTAAGGTCGGTGGAGGAAAGACGATGTGTATGGGGTTGGATGTTCATAGCTACGTCCGTGCACGCAGTGAGGCAGCGTTTAATCATCTCTGTATGTTTATTAATAAAACAAAAATCATCCAATCTTCTGTCGTTTCTTGGCCTGGACATCCACCCGTTTATCTATTGAAGAAACCACCTGCTATCAGGCCAACTAAAGTCGTCTTAGATGTCGCGCTGAGTATGTCATATGAAATGTCAGCGCTGTCACGACTAATACAATTGAAAACTTCAGCTGTCTGTACAACCCCAAACGATGTGAAAAATGCAAATAAGCCATAGAACATTGCTTGAAACGTAGCCCGACTTGGTAGGTTGGGCGGTAAGACGTCCTGTTCATATAACTTATCAATTGCTGTGAAGAACGAACGTGCTAACGGTAACCATGATACTGTGAAAAGAGTCCAGGCGATAGCGGTTAGATATCCACTCTCTGAACCACCGTCACTTAATCTTAATTGTATAATACATCCGATTAACATGAGACATGAATTTACAGTCACCAACATAATGATATCATTGAAAGACATGACACCGCATGATATGGCTAGTAGATACAACATAATACTACTGGTGATAGCATATTCGATAAATCGGAATATCGGTGAATTTAACAATCCACTCCCTCTCCCAAGATGGAATAAAGCGGTGATGAATGGGAAACATAGTAATAGGACGAAGAATACTCGTGATGAAGTATCAACGACTTTCACCACACCATTTTCATTGGACAGATCAATATCATACAGACCATTATCAAGCCATTCGAATTTACTATTGCTAGTAGCATATTGAGTGAATATCAACGTGAATACAATGGTGTGTAGTATGGCTAATTTGTACTGTCTATTCATTTTTTTTTTATTATGTATTACAGATAATACGCCGATGGCGATTCATCCATTAGAATGAATTATAAACACGCAGTAGTACTTGTAGTTGACTTATCAAATAAATGGACCCGAATTTCATTCCGTATCTCAATCTACATTATCCACATAAGCCAAGTGGCCAAACACGTACGACCGCCCACGGTAAATCGAATAAACTAATCGTCCTGTTTCGAAATGGATTGCAAGAATCCGATTTTCGGGACGTAAAAATATTAATTGATAAACTGGATGACCTTCGTAAGGAAAGGGGGACTCCCATTAAAGACATATCGTGGAAAGATTACACTAATGCTGTCCAAGATTACGCCCGTTTCTTAGGGGAAGATCATGATCTAGAAACGGCTAAAATTTCTATTCACACTGACATCAAGCGCGCCAATAAGATGTTAATAGCGCTCTACAATCCTTACGATAATTTACAACGATGGTATAATATGAATACAGTCTTACAGGCACGGTTCATATTATTGAATGAGAGAATATGTAAGAGTCACTTTGAAATTGAAATCGAGTTACAGCTGTGGCTAATGGTCAGTCTTTATATATGGTTTCCACACAACGTGGTTTTACATGATTTGGGCTGGCTGAAGGCAGTGAAACAGTGGGGGAACTTTATTAACCATGATGACGGTAAATATTACCTAAACATGTATGTCAAATCAAGAGATGAAAGAGTGAATGCGGCATTAATATCGAAGATTTTACCATCTCATCTGACCCCGTTATTAGATACACACGTTCAGGGACTAGATGACGGTGGTAAATTCTGGACCATCAAGAAGAACACGATATTGTCGTTAATACGAGGTTATTTCCACCAACTCGGACTGCCTGAGAGTACCGATATTCTCGAGGAAATTAAAGTACAATATGTGGTCCAGCAGACATACTCGGATCTCAATTGTCAACGCATAGCTAGCATCTGTGATAAATTGGTCATGGGTTTTGTGACGAATCCGGGTTTTGCACATCTCACCAATAATATAAATGCTATCCACCAATTCGGTACATTGTGAATATATGGTCACGAACGTGAATTTTGGAAAATAAATCCCGGATTCTATTTATGAATTTTTAACTTCTGGTCACGAACATGAATTTTGGAAAATAAAACCCGGATTCTATTTATGAATTTTTAATTTCTGGTCACGAACGTGAATTTTGGAAAATAAACCCCGGATTATACTTGAATTTTTAATTTCGGGAATTTCCACATGAATTTATGATTTCTGACTGTAAAAACCCAAACCCATAAAATTTCATGTTGGTTATTTCCAGCAAATGAAACCATATTTTACACTTCAATGTCAGATTTGACTTCTGTTCGACTTTCATTATCAGTAAACTGGTAATATGGAGAATGTTCACAATATCATAGCCAACGTTAGCCGAGCTTCACCCCCTCGCATAGGCACATATGATATACTTGTACATTCGCTCAATATTGCTTTATACCTCTGATCATTGAAATTCAAATATTCAATCTCTGGTTCTTGAAAATAAACCCCATGTAATCGAAAATTCAGGACATTCATGGAAAATTCATGTAAAATTCATGGAAAATTCATGGAAAATTCATGGAAAATTCATGGAAAATTCATGGAAAATTCATGGAAAATTCATGGAAAATTCATGGAAAATTCATGGAAAATTCATGGAAAATTCATGGAAAATTCATGGAAATGTCAGGAAATCACAGGAAATCGCAGGAAATCGCAGGAAATGTCAGGAAATCACAGGAAATCACATGAAATCACAGGAAATCACATGAAATCACAGGAAATCACAGGAAATCACAGGAAATCGCAGGAAATTAGGAAATGTCAGGAAATCACAGGAAATCACAGGAAATCGCAGGAAATCGCATGAAATCACAGGAAATCACAGGAAATCACAGGAAATCACATGAAATCACATGAAGTCACATGAAATCATCACAATTCGAAATTCAAAGATGGAGTTGGTCGAAATGAGTTGGTTATTCTGGCTAAATGAGTTGGTTATTCTGGCGAAATGAGTTGGTTATTCTGGCGAAATGAGTTGGTTATTCTGGCGAAATGAGTTGGTTATTCTGGCTAAATGAGTTGGCTATATAGCAGGTGAATATTATTGTTCCCAACCGACACTACAAATAATACAAGTCACACAATCCAAATGTCGAAGTTTTTCATCACAAAATAATTTTAGGGACATCCCAAACGAAAAAATCCACCCATAGTTTTTATCTTACCCACACCCACTTCAAAAGAACACTAGATCTCACTCCAAACTCACACTCAATCAGATGGTCAGTGATTTCAACGGCAACGGCAACGGCAACGGCAACGGCAACGGCAACGGCAACGGCAACGGCAACGGCAACGGCAACGGCAACGGCAACGGCAACGGCAACGGCAACGGCAACGGCAACGGCGGTTTCAACGGCGATTTCAATGGTGATTTCAACGGCGATTTCAATGGCGATTTCAACGGCAACGGCCACCCTGGGGATATATTTACCCGGGCGATGAGTGGTTCCGGACCCCCGGTGCTCGAAGTAGCGGATGAAGACTGTTTCGGTCACCTGCATGAAGTTACCATGGAGGATGTTAATTCTGCTTCACAAGCTGCAATATTGCGTGACATTTTAAACACCTGTCAGAGGACAGATCACTTTGTCACTTCGCATACTGCACGACTGGACGCACTGGAGACCACCATGGACTCACGTTTCAATACCCAAAGTGCTGAGATCAACCAGTTGCGAGAGCTTGTGCAACAGCAGCGCAATATACCGCCCATAGCCTCCCCCTCCGCCTCCGCCCCCGCTCCCGCCTCCGACGCCTCCACCTCCACCTCCACTCATCAAATCATCAAACTACTGGTTGAATGTGGTGATGTACTATGTGGCTTTCAGGATAATGTCGTCATGATTGATGTGGACTTACTCATCAAATTGCACAGTCACAATATCAGGCGATCTCAACGTGCTGTTAAGATCACTGTGACTAACGCACTCGCCCCTTATATGCCTACAGAACTCGTGGATGTGCCGGAGGGCATGATCTCCACCGCTCGCCGCTGCATGGGTGTGGTCATTTCATTTGAAAATATGCTGTCTATCTTCGAGTTGTACTTCAGAGTACCGTGTACCGTGATCCACACGTTGGGTTCAATTTTACGTGGCCAGCGTAAGGCGTGCAAAACTCTCACAGACCTGCGTGTGAGACTCAATGCCAGTGCTGTGCCCAACATGCAGTCACATCTCGACCCAGTAGCGATGTTAGCTTTCCGCAAGGCCTTCGACGCCAAGTTTGATCGTATTTTTGACCCGCCTAATAGTAACACAATGCAGGCGATGGTGCGTAGCACCCCTTCCCGCCGATCCCAGCGGGTGTAAGATCTCATAATCCTAGTTATTACTGTATTACCATTAGTCAATGTCTAACACAAGTCGTACCCGTTTCATCTAGCTCCCCGAGCTCTTAATCGTAACCAATAAAACACAAATGTTACTAACCATCGTCAACTGTTTAATCGTATTCACCAGTGCCAGCTGGTGCGGCTCGCTGTGTACCGAACAGTCGAATATCTGCAATCAAATCTGCGGTACGGATTATATGCATGAGCTGGAGTTCAGCAACACTTTATTAATGTCAGCAGTGAAGCGCTGGAAATATCAAGCAGCTTTACCGACTACGAGTAATGACCCTGTCCACCTAGAGGCACAGGTGGTTAATTTACAAGTGGAATTGGCAAATTTACAAGTAGAATTGTTAGCTCTGAAAGTGGAATTACCGACCTGTCTGGTGGAATTATCAACATGTCAGGTGGAGTTAGAGGAATATGAGCAGTCTGAAGCGTCAGAGGTAGATGTAGAGGTCAAGTCGATATTCGTCATCATGGTCCTCATGGTCTTCATATGCTGGCTGTGAATGTCCAATTCATCGTCGACCCCCCCTCGACCATTGCCTCACAGCAATCTTGCAGCTTGATGTCGGCTGATGATAGTATTCGTCTCGTTTTTAGCAAATGGAACATCTCCGACAGATCTGAACGTCGCTCCATAAGCAGAAACTTTGCGCACAAGTACTCGAAATTGAGAATCTTCTTGCGTAAAGCACATGATCTAATTGAATTAAAGGTCTCGACAATTTTGTCAAAGCGGAGTACCAGTCGGTCGATTAGGGCCTCGGAGAGAACCGGGATTGGATCTTGGAGCATGATCTTTGTGATTCTTATGATAATTGTATTGAACTGGGTGAACCCCAGTTTCTTGATCGTATTAGCCACGGAGGTCGGTCTAATTGAGTTAATGGTGTGAGATTTAGACAAATGTTCGTAAATCTGAACCAGAATCCTTTTTGGAGGATCATTGACCAATTCCGAGAAATTGTCCAAATATTTGCGGAATAATGGTGACCGGTCGTAGGTGCTGAATTTACTTTGATCAAAGAAATCAGTCTTGGAGAACACGAATGTACTTTCGATATTGCAGGTTCTACAGACGGTGGTCGATGTCTTGGTTGATATCTGGATATGACTTTTACAACGGCTGCATAGGTTGACGTCCGTGAGAGTGATTTCGCCTTTCCTAATGATATCGGCCAAGGGTTGAAGAGCCTGGACCGGCTTCGCGAAACGTTGGTCGAAGGGCAGAAGAGATCGCATTTGGATTATGATAGGTTTTATTACATGTTAAACTATTAATATGAACGTTGGAATTTCCCATGAATTTCCCTGGAATTCCCATGAATTTCCCTGAATTTCCCTGAATTTCCCTGAATTTCCCTGAATTTCCCTGAATTTCCCTGAATTTCCCTGAATTTCCATGAATTTCCTGGAAATCTGTGGAAATCTGTGGAAATCTGTGGAAATCTGTGGAAATCTGTGGAAATATGTGGAAATCTGTGGAAATATGTGGAAATCTGTGGAAATCTGTAGGAGCGTCTAAGACGTTGTAATTAATAAATATCCAGTATGAGCATAAGTGGGTGCAGATTGGTCATTCTTAAATCTATAATTGAGAATTGTAACCGGCTTTCCGATTCAGTTATAGTTAGATTGACAAAGTCTGGGCTGATTGTCCAGTCAAAGAACCAAATAGATAATTCATTAATACAAGCCACATTGTATTCTGATTCCATGCTAGATGTAGACGTGAATGCAATCCTACCGTGTATTGTTGATTATGACGAATTGAAATTTACGTTCGAGCTTGGCCAAATACATCTGAATGGAGTTGCTTTAAAAACCACGATTGCACAAGTTTATGATATAACCAATGTTGAGCCTGTCAACACATGTTCGATTAATACAATTGAGCTTTCACACCTATTTATGTGCCTCGCATTATCGGCCCACTCATTCACAATCGTTTGCAAAAATGGTATGATGTCGATGGTTACTCCAACTGTGACTGCTAAATTAAAAAACGTGTCTGTTAATTTTGATTGCGAATTCGCGTTTATTGTGAAAGTGTTTCGAACGGTATCGTTTTCAACCCTCAACTGTATTAGGAATGCGGAGATCTCAATCTCAAAGTTGGGGCTTCTAAAGATCTCATGCGATTTATCAAATTATTTCGGCAAATATTCTTTACTGTTAAGCCCAATCGCAAATAAAAATTAATTTACAATTTCAAAGTTTGGAAATGTTATTCAAAGTACAAAAATCCAAATTCAGAGTTTGGAAATGTTTTTCAAAGTACAAAAATAAAATCAGAATCCGGTTTATATTTTCAAAATATTCAAAGTTCGTGACCACATATTTATAGGAATCCGGAGAAGTACCTCTTTTTTTCGCGGTCACTATAGACTCAAGATGTTGAGTCTATAGTGGCCAATTTTCATACAACTTTCTTTCATAAAGTTAATTAGTTGAGGTATTTTCGAACCCCAAATGGCCACTAGTTGAGAATAATCCAACAAGTGACCACTCGATATTTGAAAGATATTCTGAAGAAATCCAAATTCAAAGTTTGAAAATGTTTTTCAAAGTACAAAAATTGGAAATCGTGAGAAATTCAGGGAAATGCCAGGAAATTCGGGGAAATACCAGGAAATTCAGGGAAATGCCAGGAAATACCAGGAAATACCAGGAAATGCCAGGAAATTCAGGGAAATTCAGGGAAATACCAGGAAATACCAGGAAATGCCAGGAAATAAAGCTATCAGAATTCCGATCAGATTCAGATCACAATTCAAAAATGAATATCCTACATCAATTCGACCTCGATGACACAGTCATCACCGATATCACCGACAGACTCCAGATTTCATCCGCTACTCATATCAATGCCGTCCAATTCATTGGCATTACCGCTCATACCGGACATGACATATTGACGGAGTTTGCATTGGCTGTAGACTTGGAACCGAGCGACATCATGACCAACGTCCAAGATTACGTCGCCTCGCTTGTCCCCACGTTTACAGTCACGGCCGGCGTGCCATTCGTCAGCGGCAATTCCGACGTACATCTCATGCCTGACGGAAATGTTTGTAAGAAAAGCTTAAACTTTTTGCATTTTGCGAGTGAGCTGTGGATTCTGACCAAGTTGGAAAGTCCGAACATCATCAAAATGAATGGAGCTCTGATCGCCGACGACGTCTACTACATTCGTACCCCGTTTCAGCCGCACTCCTTCGACGATTTCCGCCACAAGTTCGCCGGCGACCTTAAAAGGATCAACGTTCTCATGAATACACTCTCCACGGCGGTACATCACATGCACCACCGGGGCGTGGCACACTGCGATTTGAAGCCCGCCAACATAGTCTTCGACACGGACTGGGAACCTGTAATTATAGACTTTGACATCGGCCGCAACGATTCTAATGACCTCGGTGATTATCACGACGTCCTAGCCACCCACACTTACCGCCCTCCCGAGTTCTACAATGGCTTTCCCGTAACGATCCGCCCTGCTTCCACGGATTGTTTCAGCCTGGGGGTGATATTCTTAGAGCTAATAATCGGCTTTAATTTCTACCAAAAATACGATATTTTTTGCAGACCCAACGTATGCAATCTCCCCAAATCTATGTACGTCTATTTGAGTATTTTGCTCAACAGAGATCCACAGAAACGACAGCTGTTGAAATTGCCAATGAAAAATGATTTGTATTATACACGCAAATGTGTGATCTCGCATAAATTTAGTAAACAAACCTGGCCCGGCATCGGCTTAACAGTAAGGCTACCAGTCGCCGCCCGCTGTAAATCTGTATAAAAATAAAATAAAAACTGAACTACTTAAGAATAAATGTCGAATCGGCAAGAGATTGAGAACGTTGCCATATTGGCCGGGCTAACCACATCCGGTCGAGTGTCGAGGCTTAGAACGTGTGAGTTACGGAAAATGACCGCCCATTTGAGGCCGCCAGTGGTGGCGCCGGTGGTTTCGCCAGTGGTTTCGCCAGTGGTAGAGGTGCCAGTGGTGGAGGAGGTACCAGTGGCTGCACCTGCGGTGGTTGCATCGATAATACCACATGTGTTGCAGAGTGGTAAATTTGATAGCTCAGACCAAAAGATTATCGAAGCTCAAAAGGCTGCATTGGCTTTGGAGCAACAACAAGCCGTGGAACTGATGGATGACTTGGAG
>Ga0308011_10001289_pt1 | contig 11499 bp, 11 predicted proteins | sample Neamet177_FD_203144 | JGI IMG/M metagenome (GOLD analysis project Ga0308011, IMG submission 203144) | Marine microbial communities from water near the shore, Antarctic Ocean - #177 | ecosystem: Environmental > Aquatic > Marine > Unclassified | place: Southern Ocean | collected 2014-07-25
AGTTACTAGGTATAACTAATAGACTAAAAAGGTCTTTTTTTGGTGGAGCGGGGGGGAATCGAACCCCCGTCCAAAAAGCCTACATCCTCGGTACTACATGCTTAGTCGCTTATTTATTTAACCAATTGGACGCCAAGCGACAGGCTTCGTCATGGTGAGCTTGATACTGTTTCGCGGTTCGGCCTCAAGCGTGCGTCCCTCGCTAACCTCTTGGGGGGGACCATCAATCCTCTAACCAATAGGTGAGATTTCAAGGTGATGGCTAGCCTAAGCGGCTAGTGCGAACGTATCGTCGTTAGCAATTATAGTTTTGCGGCTTTTTACCAGGCAAACCGCCCCTGGGCATGCACCTTGGGTTTCGTGAATCTTGTCGAATCCTAGATCCGCCCCAAAGTTTTTCTTTTGTATTCAATTTTCTAATCAGTATAGACTCGATATGCCTATGACTTCATTATACAGCGCTTAACTTAAATAGACAACGTGGTAATTTTTAACCACTAACCTAACGAAAAATAGGCAAGTTATCGGTCTAAGTTTTTATTTTTCATTAATCGACCTTTATCAACAGCCCATTCTCTGTCTTTAATATCTGAGCGTTTATCATGATCTTTCTTACCTTTACCAAGACAGAATTCGAGTTTAACCCAACATTGCTTCCAATACATGGCAGTTGCAATTAAAGAATAACCGTCACGTTCAACCGCAGCAATAACTTTATCTAGTTCTCTACGGTTAAGTAGCAACTTTCTATCGCGGTTTGGATCACACACTACATGACTAGACGCGGCATTAAGCGGTGATATTTCAGCACCTAATAAATAGGCTTCTCGGTCTTTAATATGCACATAACAGTCAGAAATATTAACTTTACCACTTCTTATACTCTTAATTTCCCAACCTTGTAAACTCATACCGCCTTCATACTTGTCGGTTAAGGTATAGTTGTGTCTCGCTTTTTTATTTAAAGCGATAGTATTACTGTTTGAGCTTTTTGATTTTTTCTTAGCCATTTTTATCTTCCATTCCTTTGCCACAAAAAGCAGCAAACGCAGTGATTATACTGAGAATAAATTGCTTTTACATAATAAATTCACCTTTACGATAGTTTTTTGTAGAATACTGCGTTTTTTGTCCAGTTTTGCTATCATGTCAGCCATTGAATAGGCTACGAGAGAAATAATAATATGCGGAGTAACAATGCCAACCATAAGTCGTAGTGCTCTTGTAATGCACAGTGTTGATCAGATGTACCAATTAATAAATGATATCCCTGAGTACCCTAAGTTTCTACCAGACTGTAATGACAGTAAAGTTATATGCAAAGATGACAAATCGGTAACTGCCGCTTTACTTGTCTCTAAAGGTGGGTTGAGTAAGTGGTTTACGACTAAAAATACTCTGATATCTAATCAAAAAATTCATTTGTCTCTTGTTGATGGGCCTTTTAAAAAGCTAGAAGGCTATTGGTTATTGATACCTTTATCAGAAGATGCTTGTAAAGTTAGCTTAGAACTTGAATATGAATTTTCAAATAAACTTGTTTCTTTAGCTTTTGGTAAAGTATTTGGACATTTTAGTAATAGTTTAGTGAAGGTTTTTACCCAACGAGCAAAAGAAATTTACGGAGTTAATGTTCAATTATGACTTTTGAAAATAGTATGAAAGAAAGTATCAATGAATCAGTGGCTGTAGAGAAAATCTCGATTGAAGTAGTTTACGGTGTTCCACACAAGCAGAAAATAATAACCTTATTGGTTGAAATCGGAACTACAGTAGAACAAGCCATTATCGACTCAGGCGTTATTAATTTATTTCCCGAAATTAATTTGGAAGTTAACAAAGTGGGTGTTTGGAATCGAGCAGTAAAGCTATCTGGAATTGTAAATGATCTAGATAGAATTGAAGTGTATCGCCCTCTAATAGCCGATCCTAAAGATGTTCGCAAACGTCGTGCAGAGAAAGCCAAGCTAGAAGGGCGAGCCGATAAAACAACAGGTGGGCGAGTCAATCCTCTGAGAGCAGATACAAAATAATTTCGCAGCTTTTTCGATATAACTTATTTCTTAATTAGCACGCATAAAAAAACGGCAGTAAAACCGTTTTTTATGCGTGCTAATTTCTAAAGTTGGATAGAATTGTTGTTGAAAGCGGTTGTGACTATTCGTCCCTTGCCTCTGCTTCAAGACCTGCCTCTTCAATGGCGTCTTCAGCAGCTTGTTCAATTTCATCATCGGTAGCTATAGCTTCGATATCACCATCTTGAGCTATATCTTCTTCAGAAGAATTTGTACCTTCCAAATCACTTTTTTGTATAGCATCAATATTAAATGGGGTATTGAAATTTTCTGATAAGTCGTAATCGCCAGAAGCAGACACGATTTTGTCATCTACAAAATTGATTATAAGTTTTCTTTGAATATTATAACTGTCATCACGTCCAGATTTTAATCTATATACGTAATGCCAAGTATCATTACTAAAAGCATCAACAACAACAGGGCTGCCGAGTACGAATTTAACTTGCTCTTTAGTCATGTCTATCTGTATTTTTTTTATGCTTTTTTTATCTAGATAGTTCCCTTGGGCAATATCATAGCGGAAAACCCAACTAGAACACGCCGAAAGAGTGAGGACTGATATAACAATGGCGATACGGAAATACATAAAATTTATTTACCTTTAAGTAACAATAAAACAGGCTAAAAGTGTGAGCAGGGATAATACCCAAGCATGACAAGGATTCAAAGCTATTTGTTTATTCAGGCCAAAAAAATTTATTATATTACGATCGACATTAATAACACGGTAAAGAATCTAGCTAGCTAATAGCTCTTGTGCATTAGCTAGGCTGTGCTGAGATATTTTATCTCCTGCTAACAGGCGAGCTATTTCTTTGACACGATTTGACTGGTTTAGTTCACTTACTGTTGTTTCTGTTAATTCACCATTGGTATGTTTGCTGACAAATAATTGCTGATGACCCTTACAAGCTACTTGAGGTAAGTGAGTTACACAGATTACTTGCGTGTTTTTAGATAGTTGTTGCAGTTTTTTACCCACCATTGCAGCCGTCGGGCCACTAATACCTACATCAACTTCATCGAAGATAAGTGTTGGTGTAATAACCTTGTCAGCCAATATTACCTGCATGGCAAGGCTAATTCGTGAAAGCTCACCGCCAGAGGCAACCTTGTGCATAGCCTCAAGGGCTTGACCTGGATTAATACTCACTTGGAAGCTTATCGTGTCTATACCATTGGTATTAATAATACCGTTACTGGCAGTACTCGAATTATTCGGTTGATTATTCTTATCTACAGCAATATAAAATTGGCCATGGGGCATATTCAATTCTTGCATACTCTTACTGATTAATTTACTCAGTGTTTTGGCTGACTTTTGTCTTGAGTTAGATAACTGTTCGGCATTTTCGATATAATTATGCTTAGTTTGCTCTAATTCTTCAATGATTGTATTTATACGCGTTTCATCTCCCGAAATAGAAGCGAGTTGCTGTTTTAATTCGTTATGAAAATTTACCAGGTTTTCTGGCGAAATTTGATGCTTTTTCGCTAGTTGTAATGCGGTTGAGTATCGCTCTTCAATAATGGCGTAATTTTGTGGGTCTAACTCTAACTGCTGATAATAATGTTGTAAGTCAGTATTTGCTTCGCCTAATTGGATCAAAGCATCAGATAATATTGTAGCAACATCATTTAATTGATTATCTACACGTGCAATCGAATTAATATTTTCACTGCACTCTCTTAAAGAATCCATAATATTAAAATTATCATTTTCGGATAATGTTTGTAATGAACTAAGCGTAGAGTCTAATAAATCTTGAGCATTACTATGTCGTTTATAATCTTGTTCAAGTGTTGAAAACTCATCAGGTTGCAATGAAAACTCATCGAGTTCGGTAACTTGGTATTGAATAAGTTGCTGCTCTGCTTCTCGTTGTTGCTTACTTTGCTGTAGTAGTTCTAATTCTTTATTAAGCTTATTCCATTGTTGGGAATAATGTTTCACAGCACTTAATAGCGTTGGGTGACTGGCATAATTATCAAGTAAGCGACATTGTTGATTCGCTTTAACGATAAGTTGGTGATCATGTTGACCATGGATATTAATTAATAATTGTCCGATTTCTTTTAATTGCACGAGTGGAACTTGGCTTCCATTGATATAGGACTTAGATCGTCCTTCCGCTGATATAACACGGCGTAAGATACACTCGCTATCATGCTCAGAAACAAGCTCATGCTGTTTTAACCAAGCACGTGCAAGCTTATTTTTGTTGGTTTCAAAGGTTGCGGCCAAATCAGCTTTTTTACAGTTCGGTCTAACCACATTAGTCGTTGCTCTGTCACCTAAACATAAGCCCAACGCGTCAATTGCAATTGATTTACCCGCGCCGGTTTCACCAGTAATTGTGGTCATGCCGGACTGCCAATCGATATCGAGAGAGCGAACAATGGCAAAATTTTGAATGTTAAGTTGAAGTAACATAGTTAACCTTTAGCAATAAGCATGAATAAAAAACCAGTAACTGTTAATTTATACAGTTATCGGTTTTAATTCAAGCTTATTCGTAACTATTTGCTTATTTTTTGACAGGAATTGTAGCTATTCCTTGTATGATAATTGCTAAAGCTAGTTAATACAGTTTGTTACCCCAACTTAATTTATTACGTAATACATTAAAATAATTATGATCAAGCGGATGAATCAAACAAATACGGGCTTTACTTTTTTTAATGATAACTTCATCACCAGGCATAACTGCTAAAATAACATGGCCATCACAACTTACTTGTAAGCTTTCTTGATTATCATTAGCGAGAATTAATTTAATTTCGCTATCACCATCTACAACTATCGGTCTGCTTGTTAATGTATGAGGAAACATTGGAACAAGGGAAAGTGCATTGAGGTTAGGCGTTAATATCGGACCACCTGCTGACATTGAATATGCAGTTGAACCGGTAGGAGTAGAAACAATTAAACCGTCTGAACGCTGGCTAAACATAAAGCTACCATCAATATATACTTCAAACTCTATCATACTGGCAACTTTACCCGCATGTAGTACTGCTTCATTAACCGCGCTGTTAGAACTTTTTAGTTTTCCGTGTCGGTAAACTTCAGCTTCAATAATAAAGCGTTGTTCACTACGCGACTTACCAGACAAAATTTGTTCAAGTGGGGGGACGATATCTGCTGGAGATAGATCGGTTAAAAAACCTAAGTGACCACGGTTTACACCAATAACGCCTATATCAAAACAGGCAAGAACCCTAGCGGCACCAAGCATATAACCATCACCACCAACAACAATGGCGAGATCAGCTTGTTCGCCAATGTCAGTTAGGGTGCCCGTTTGCATGTTTTTTAACTCAAGTGATTTGGCGACAGGATGCTCAATAATAACTTGATAATTATTTTCTAATAAATAGTCATGTAATGTTTCAATCGTGGCACTCGCACCTTCATGATTGGGTTTGCCTATGAGGCCAATGGTTTTATAAAGTTGTGGCATATCGTTATTTTGCTTTTATTTTGAAGGTCAAAGTTACATGTATAGGGCAGTTTCGCTGTATTTTATACACTTGTAAAGTTCACTTTTTTATAAAATGTATTAAATCGGGCTTGAATCCTATTTCACAAGCCCCATAATGAGAGCATTGGTTATAAAAATAAGGTTAATTCCATGACAACAGAGTCAACAAACAACGAAGAAGAGTTAAGCGCCGAGCAATTAGCAGATGAGATTGTGAAGCAAGCAGAAGAGCAAGTAGAAGAACAGCATGAACATGCTCATGAAGTAATAAGCCCTGAGCAAGAGCGAATTAATGAGTTAGAACTTGCTGTTGCTGCAGCACAATCAACAGTGGCTGATCAAAAAGATTCAGTTATACGTGCTAAAGCTGAGGTTGACAATATTCGTCGACGTGCAGCGCAAGATGTTGAGAAAGCACGTAAGTTTGCATTAGAAAAATTTGCAGGCGAAATGCTAGTAACGATTGATAACCTAGAACGTGGTTTACAAAATGTTGATAAAGAAGATGAGAGTAATAAAGCAATCATTGAAGGTTTAGAACTTACCCTTCAGGGATTAATTGCTTCTTTAGAAAAATTCGGTGTTAAGTCTGTTGATCCACAAGACCAACCTTTTAACCCTGAACTTCATCAAGCAATGTCAATGCAAGAAGTACCCGATGTAGCGCCTAATACTGTTATTGCAGTAATGCAAAAAGGTTATGAGTTAAATGGTCGTTTAATTCGACCTGCTATGGTAATGGTATCTAAAGCAGCACCGAGTGTAGATACTTCTGCGTAATATGCAGTTTAAACAGTACTAATAATACTTTAAAATATTGAACGAAAAGCAAAGAGATAATCTCTTTGCTTTTTTTTTACTTAAATTTCAATTTTTAAAGATTAATGTATTTTTTTGAAATATATTAGAGAAAAATAGGTCTTTTACAATACAACTCCTTTATTACCCGATCTCTTCTATGAATCATATTTCTAGAGCAACACTATTTGTTTGGGTTAGCTTCTCTATTGCGTTAAGTTTTACAGCAATTTTCAATACTTATGCGAACGAAATAGCAAAGCCTTGGCAATTAAAAACTCAAAACGGTGAGGTTATTAGTTTAGTTCAATATAAAAACAAGCCAATTATTTTACATTTTTGGGCAACGTGGTGCCCTTACTGTAAAAAAATACAACCGACTTTAGTTGATTTACAGAAAAAATATAAAGCACAAGGGGTGGAATTTATCTCAATTAGTTTTAATGAAGATGAAGGAGCTATGCCTCAGGATAAAATTAATCAACGAGGTTATTCTTTTTTAACGGCTGTTATGGGGGAAGAGGTTGCTAAACTTTATGGTGTTAGCGGTACACCAACAACATTTTTTATTAATCGTAAAAATGAAATTATCTGGAAAACGTCTAGTTCAGACAAAGCAGATCCTCGCTTTGATTTAGCACTAAAAGAAATTATTAAACAATAACAACATTTATATTCACTAAGTTAAAACTCAACTAAAGGTAATACCCCATAGGATTATTACCTTTATCCTACTTTATTTTGCCCAAATCCTAATAAAAAGTCATTTTTTTAAAGTTATCTATTGAAAAGCATTTTGCTGACCCCACTTATTATTCAACAAACAATTTAATTAAAATTACTTTATCTCTTTGGATAAAGACTTACGAAATAGGAGCTCCCAAGATGGGCAAAATTATCGGTATTGACCTAGGAACAACTAACTCATGTGTTGCTGTTTTAGACGGCGACAGTGTACGTGTTATTGAAAATGCTGAAGGCGATCGTACTACGCCTTCAATCATAGGTTATACAGCTGAAGGCGAAACATTAGTAGGTCAACCTGCTAAACGTCAATCAGTAACTAACCCAGAAAACACATTATTTGCAATCAAACGTTTAATCGGTCGTCGTTTTGAAGACGAAGAAGTACAACGTGATCTTAAAATAATGCCTTTTGGTATTGTTAAAGCTGACAATGGCGATGCTTGGGTTACAGCTCGCGATAAAAACGTTTCTCCACCACAAGTATCTGCTGAAGTCTTAATTAAGATGAAGAAAACAGCAGAAGATTACTTAGGTGAAACTGTTACTGAAGCTGTTATTACAGTTCCTGCTTATTTCAACGATTCACAACGTCAAGCAACAAAAGATGCTGGTCGTATTGCTGGTCTTGATGTTAAACGTATTATCAATGAGCCTACTGCTGCTGCTCTTGCTTACGGCATGGACAAAAAAGAAGGCGATAAAGTTGTTGCCGTATACGATTTAGGTGGTGGTACTTTCGATATCTCAATTATTGAAATTGATGAAATGGATGGCGAGCATACTTTTGAAGTACTAGCGACTAACGGCGATACGCATTTAGGTGGTGAAGATTTCGATAACCGTCTAATCAACTACCTTGTAGCTGAATTCAAAAAAGATCAAGGCATGGATTTAACAACTGATCCTTTAGCAATGCAACGCTTAAAAGAAGCAGCAGAAAAAGCTAAATGTGAGTTATCTTCAGCACAGCAAACAGATGTTAACTTACCTTACATCACTGCTGATGGCTCTGGCCCTAAGCACATGAACATTAAAGTTACGCGTGCTAAGTTAGAATCTTTAGTTGAAGATATGGTTAAAGCAACATTGTTACCACTTAAGCAAGCGCTTAAAGATGCAGACTTATCAGTAAGTGACGTTAATGACGTTATCTTAGTTGGTGGTCAGTCTCGTATGCCTATGGTACAAGCTGCTGTTACTGAATTTTTCGGTAAAGAGCCACGTAAAGATGTTAACCCTGATGAAGCTGTAGCAGCTGGTGCGGCGATTCAAGCGGGTGTACTTTCTGGTGATGTAACTGACGTTCTTTTATTAGACGTTACACCATTGTCTTTAGGTATTGAAACTATGGGTGGTGTGATGACTAAAGTTATCGACAAAAACACAACTATCCCTACCAAGCAATCTCAAACATTCTCTACAGCTGATGACAACCAATCAGCGGTAACTGTTCATGTTTGTCAAGGTGAGCGTAAGCAAGCTTCTGCAAACAAATCTTTAGGTCAATTTAACCTTGAAGGTATTGATAATGCGCCACGTGGTACGCCACAAATCGAAGTTACTTTCGATATTGATGCTGATGGTATCTTGCATGTTACAGCTAAAGATAAGAACACAGGTAAAGAGCAAAAAATTACTATCAAAGCTTCTTCTGGTTTATCAGATGAAGAAGTAGAGCAAATGGTACGTGACGCAGAAGCTAACGCTGATGCTGATGCTAAGTTTGAAGAATTAGTAACGGCTCGTAACCAAGCTGACGGCATGGTTCATGCTACTCGCAAGCAAGTTGAAGAAGTTGGCGAAGAGTTACCAAGCGAAGATAAAGAAAAAATTGAAGCTGCAGTAACTGAGCTAGAAGAAGCTATTAAAGGCGATGACAAAGAAGCGATTGATGCAAAAACTCAAGCGTTAATGGAAGCATCAGCTAAATTAATGGAACTAGCTCAAGCTAAAGAACAAGCACAAAGTGCTCCTGAAGGCTCTGCAGAAGAAGCTCAAGCAGCACCTGATGATGATGCTGTAGATGCTGAGTTTGAAGAAGTTAAAGAAGACAAGTAATTAATAGTTTTTTACTCGCATAGCTGTTGTTATATCACTTAACTTCTACGTCGAAGGTACTTACATATACTTATATGTTCAGTGCCTTCTTCTTGAACTAAAGCGATATAACTTAATCTTCGCAAGTAAAAGAGTTAAACTATGTCCTAGCTTGTTTTAAACAGCTAACGTAAAGCGTCGATATTTATCGGCGCTTTTTGTGTATCAAGTATGAGCAAACTTTTATGGTTTGCTGCTACTTTTCTTGATTCTTTATTGCGAGACCTTTGTACATTAACGACAAAGTAAGCAGCAAACAATGAAGAAAATTAGTCTATCAACTAGAAGTAAAGAAACAAATTTATGTCAAAACGTGATTATTATGAAGCTCTTGGTGTTACAAAAAATGCTGAAGAGAAAGAAATTAAAAAAGCCTATAAAAAACTAGCAATGAAGTATCACCCTGATCGTACTGCTGGTGATAAAGCTAAAGAAGAAACGTTTAAAGAAATTAAAGAAGCCTATGAGATCTTAAAAGACGATCAAAAGCGTGCAGCCTACGACCAATATGGTCATGCTGCTTTTGAACAAGGCGGTAACGGTGGCGGCGGCGGTGGTTTCGGCGGTGGCGGCGGTTTTGGTCAAGATTTCGGCGACATATTTGGTGATATTTTTGGCGGAGGCGGCGGTGGTCGCGGACGTCAGCGTCAACAACAACGTGGTTCAGATTTACGATATAACGTAGATTTATCACTAGAAGACGCTGTTAAAGGCAAAAGCTTAGAAATTAAAGTTCCTACTTACGTAGGTTGTGAACCTTGTGACGGCTCTGGTGCTAAACCTGGTACTTCAGCTAAAACATGTAGTACTTGTCATGGTCATGGCCAAGTTCAAATGCGTCAAGGTTTATTCGCTGTTCAGCAAACCTGTCCTACATGTAGTGGTCAAGGTAAAGTTATTTCCAGTAAATGTACTTCATGTCGTGGTCAAGGACGTGTTGAAAAAACTAAAACCTTATCAGTTAAAATACCAGCAGGTGTTGATACAGGTGATAGAATTCGTTTATCAGGTGAAGGTGAAGCCGGCGAACATGGCGCACCAGCAGGTGACTTATACGTACAAGTAAATGTACGTGATCACGGAATATTTGTCCGCGATGAAAATCACTTATACTGTGAAGTGCCTATTAGCTTTGTTACTGCCTCATTAGGTGGCGACATTGAAGTACCAACACTTGGCGGTAAAGTTAAGTTGAAAGTACCTAAAGAAACACAAACAGGTAAAATGTTCCGTTTACGTGGTAAAGGCGTTAAATCGGTACGTAGCTCTTCTACCGGTGATTTAATGTGTAAAGTTGTTATTGAAACGCCAGTGAATTTATCAGGTGATCAAGCTGACTTATTACGTCAACTAGAAGAAAAAATGGCGAGTAGTAGCAAAAAACATAGCCCGAAAGAAACAGGTTTCTTTGATGGTGTTAAAAAGTTTTTTGATGACTTAAAAAGCTAAAAGCTAAAAGCTAAGTTAATACCATAAGGTCTTAACTTTCAAAAAATAAAATCCCGCGTTATTTAAAATAACAGCGGGATTTTTTATGCATAATTTAGGAGGGATTTCAGTATTAAAGTGTGAACTCATTAACTATTCGTCGAACTTAGGCAGTATCCCACTACGACTATGTTCAAACACTAATGAGGTTTCAACCGTAGTCACTTCATCTCGAGAAGTAATGTTTTTAAAAACAAATTGACGTAAATGTTCACTGTCTTTTACCGACATATGAATGTAGTAATCATAACTACCTCCCATGTGATATAAATTGAGTATTTCGGGATATAACAATAAATCATCACGTAATTTATTAACTATCTCCTCTGAGTAAGGTTGTAAACGAATAGCTGCAATCGCTTCTATATTTCCACCAATGTTTTTTAAATTTACATCGATATAGGCCCCTTTAATTACGCCACTTAGTTTTAAGCGCTTAACTCGTTCTAAACAGGTAGAAGGTGCAATGCCTATTTGAGCTGCGAGTTCTTTATTCGTAATATCTGCATTATCGTAAAGTATGGTCAATACTTGTAAGTCGATGCCATCTAGCTTCTTCATTGTTCACCTGTAAACTCGTTCTTGTTCAATTATGCTAAATATTACACGTAATATGGGGCGCTGGACTAGTGCTATAATGTATTTTTTAAATGGATGACGATAAAAGTATGATTTTCTGATTTTTTTAAAGTTGGAGTAATATTTTTCTGTCTTGTCGTGATAAAATTATTACAAAGAATAACATTGATAATATTTGCCAGCGCGGTCCTTTGTGACATATTATGACGCTATCTATTGATATTATT
>Ga0308011_10001296_pt1 | contig 11467 bp, 10 predicted proteins | sample Neamet177_FD_203144 | JGI IMG/M metagenome (GOLD analysis project Ga0308011, IMG submission 203144) | Marine microbial communities from water near the shore, Antarctic Ocean - #177 | ecosystem: Environmental > Aquatic > Marine > Unclassified | place: Southern Ocean | collected 2014-07-25
TGGACAGCACCTGTATCTTCTGGGAACCACATCGGTAGGAATGCCTGTCTAGTATAAGGTTCTTTCTTTAACATATTAACAACGTCACCCATATTACCATACTCATAACGTATGCCTTCTAATTTAGGCGTCCATAATCTTTCAGGGTATGTATGACTAAACTGAGCTTCTTGTTTGAATTGATCATTATTCTTTTGAGCAAAAGGCCACCACTCATTACTAGGTGGAGGATTTAATGGTTCACCACCTACACGTTCTTCTAAGTGATCTTCTGCCCATGGTAGATTAGGCCTTACTTCTGATATTACTTCAGACATACTTTCAGGTATTGTGAACTTGATTGTATGGTTTAGTAACTCCATCATTGACTGATCTATGTCTATGGATTGCCAGCGACCAGAGAATACTTCTACACCTTTTGAGTATAGTTTTTCTTTAGCATAACGTATAGAATCGCTTGGTTTAGTAAACATCATATTTTGGGTTTAGGTAAAAATCGTTCTGCATTGTCTTTATATAAGTCGATGATTTTCTTTCGATATACTAAAGGATCTTTTTTAATACTATCATTCTTTAATGGAGCTTTTACTCTGTCGATGATTTGTTGAGGTATACGACCTGTAAAAGTATCCTTCAAAATTTGTTTATGGGTTCTCTGATCTAGAGCTAAACCTCGAGCCATCCTTACTACATCGTGACCTAAGAATGGACATCTTAATTCTATAGTATGTGCCATACTCATTCGATCTAATCTTGGTAAATGGTAGTATGTAAGTTCGTCGTAAACGTCTGAGCCTTGACTATCATAATCTGATATACGTCTATAACCACCAAACAATTCATCTGCTCCATCACCCGAAAGGACTATTCTATGACCAGTCTTTGCTACTGCTTCGAATAAATGATACTGAGGAACTACCGAACCTAGATCTATCGGTGACTCATTCCACTCACAATATATAGATTGAAGTAGGCTATCATCACTAAGGTCGTAGCTTAATCTTTCTACAGTTATACCCCAATATTTTTCACACATATCAACATATTCGTCTTCACCATTACTAATAGAATAGTAACTAACTGTTGCACCTAAATCTTGTAGTATTGAAGTTATTATAGCTGAATCTAATCCTCCCGAAAGTAAAACCGAGATCGGTCTATCTTTAGAAATCAGTCTACGTTTTACAGATTCTTTAAGGATCTCATAGACTTCATCTGGACTATTCACTGCTGAAGGTTCTAAGTTGAAATTAGGTACTGTAGTTTTAATATCAGGAGAATGCATAGAATAACTATACCAATAATTAGGTCGTAATCTTTTTACTCCTAACCAAGGTGTTAGCTCATTACAATTATAACCCCATTTACTAACAGTACTAAGATATGTAGAATCTAGTTCATCATAAGGTAATACCAACGGATTGATCTCTGAACAGATTTCACCTATACCATTTACGTATAGTTGTTTCTTACCTAGAGGATCATTCAAAGCTACCACGGTATGGTCTTCAACATCAAATAATACGATAGACCAAAATCCATCCCAGTCCCACATTTCAGGACGATGATTATAAATTTCTTGGAGGTTTGTAGTACCAATCTTTCTAAAGAAGTTGACTAGATATTCAGTATCAGATTTGAATTTAGATCTATCATAATTAAATATCTCTCCATTATATAGTAAGTATTTACCAGGTAGATATTCGTATGGCATAGACCATTCATCACCATCAGAAGTTTGAATAGGTAATCTGTGATGGGTTAGATTTAACCTACCACCAGAGACTTCTACTGTTTTGAATTCTGTACCTCTGTGAGCTATAGAAGATATTCTATCGTCACCGGCAGTAATTAATATTCCACACATACTTAAGGTTTTTGTTTCAAGATTATTTCATTTCTGAAGACAACAGCGTCTAATAGACTAAATTTATTTCTATATCTACTGATCAGACATTTTGGATCTGATGCTCTTAGCTCGTCTAGAAGTATCTCATAGATCTCTCGTTCACGGATACGATCTGAATCGTCCCAAAGATCTTTCGATCCTCGTTCTCTAGGGTTGTCACCATGAATATAAATAACTTCGCAGTTTTTAAATAAACCAGCTTCGGAGAAATGCCAAAGTTGCTTTATAGCTTCATCCATAGATATACGATCTTTAAGAACTCCCCATGTTAAAACTGTTAAGATTCCTCGATCAACATAAACGTCTCCAGCCAGTAACCCATCCCTATTTAATTCATGAAGTAAGATTTCCTTACTTAATGCAAAAGAATGAGTTTCCCGATCTTTGTTGTTTAGTTTAAGTTTCCCATACCAGAATGGGAAGTCGAACTTATAGGGCTTTACATTGGCCCATTGTAGTAAATAACTTTTGCCAGAATTTCTAGCACCTTCTATTAGTTTTATCATAACCTAAATATAAGAAATTTTATTTGAATAAAAAAATATTTGGAAGGTTATTATCCTTCACAACTTACACATTCTTCCATAGCCTTTGCTGCTATATCACCACGTAGAACTGATTCCGTTCGTACGTAATATAGAGTTTTAATACCCTGTCTCCAAGCTTCCAAGTGTACTTGATTGATCCACTTAGGAGTTGCTTCCTTAGGGAATGCTAAATTTAAAGAAACACCCTGATCGACATATTGCTGTCTAATCCCAGCTTGTTTCACCAATTCGAGTTGGTTAACTTCCTTAAAGGTCCTGAAAACATCCTTAACTGGTACCATATCGTCGAACTCTGAAGCTTCTGTCGTCTTCATTAGCTTTCCGATCACATAGCACCATTCATCAAGAGCATCAAGATCTTGGACACTACCACCATCAGCAAGGATCTTATCCCAAACTTCTTTAGTATTGATGCCAATCTTTCTCAAGACTTTTTCTAGTTCTCTATTCTTTCTAATGAATGTACCTTTAGCACTCTGATCAGTATATACGTTTGCTGGTACTGGCTCTATACCACTACTAACACCACCGGATAGTTTACTATTAGATACGGTTGGAGCTACTGCTCTTAGGTGGGTATTTCTCATACCTGTACCTACGCACCATAATGGTTCGCCATATTCAGTAGCTAAGTCCCTAGATGCTTGTTCCGACTCCGTTTGGATTTGACCAAAGATTCGTCTTGTTTCAAATTGTGCTGGTAATCCTTCGAACGGAAGTCCACGTTGTTGTAAGTAAGTATGCCAACCCAGAGCACCCAGACCCAGAGCACGACCTTTTTCTGCACTTCTGATTGCATTTTCAAATCCTTGTCGAGATTTTGATTTTTGAATGAATTCTTCTAATACCCCATCAAGGAACCAAGTTGCGGTATAGATCAAATCAGTATCTCGCCAATCATCATACTTAGATAAATTTAGAGAACTTAAGCAACAAACAAAAGAGTGATTTTGGTCTGTATGTAATACAATTTCACTGCAGATATTTGTCATAAAAACTTTGAGGGCATTTTTCTTATATGCTTCAGGATTCTGCTTATTAACATTACCTCTATACATAATATATGGTTCGCCTGTTTGCCTTCTTTTCTTCAACAGATTGGACCATTTCTCTCTAGATTCTGGATCACCAGCTTCTAATTTTCTCATGAACTTATCACCAACTACTGCACACTGATGCATGTTCAATGATTGTCTATTAACATCACCCTTAGGCTCTCTAATCTCTAACCAATCATTAAAGTCTTTATGTTCAATATTTAGATTTACACTTGCTGCACCTCTTCTTACTGAACCCTGATTGGTTGCCAAGATTGTAGAATCAAAGATCTTACAGAAAGGTACTACACCATCTGATGTACCATTACCTTTAATCCTTGCGCCAGCAGGTCTGATCTGATTGATACCGATACCTACTCCACCACCGTGTTTTGCTAATAGCATCATCTCTAAATTCTTATTACCTATATCATGGATTGAATCTGCTACATCAATACCAAAGCAAGAAATTGGTAAACCTCTTTCTGTACCTGTATTTGATAGTACCGGACTTGCTAAACATAACCAACCTTTCCAGATGTAATCAAAAAATTTAGTTGCGAGTTCTGGTTTCTCTAATCTTTTTGCTACTGTGGTACATACTCTCCAGTAAGCATCTTTAGGTGTTTCACCATCTTGTAGATAGCCATTACTTATAGTGGCAACATACTCTTGAGTATTTGCCCAGCCAGGAAAGTCTACGTCGATTTCCCAGTCAAGATGTTTTGCATAATTCTTCATATAACCCTTTTAAAAAATATCTTCCCAATCATCACCTTCGCCTGCTTTGCTATAATCAGTAGATCTGATTGCGAAGAAGTCGGTGTGAGTATGGCCGCCAGTAAGATGGTAAAACCATTCTAGATTACTTGCTTTTGCATTATTAACAATAAAAATAGGATCATAACCTAATTCAACTAATTTTTCATTTGCTCTTTGTTTTATAAATTCTTTCAGATCTGAAGCTTTTAAATTCTCCAAGTCGCCCATTTCAAACATCTTATCAATAAACTTCTCTTCTAATTCTACAATTAGTTTAGCAGCCTCAATAATAGCATCTTTCGATTCTGATTTCAATTCTGGATATTCTTCGCACATATGACTAAAGAGTTTGCAGCCCATTCGGCTATGAAGACTCTCATCTCTCACTGACCATTTCATTTGTTGGCCTACACCCTTAAGAAGATTCCTCATCTGGAAGCTATACAGTACAGCGAAGGATGAATATAATGATACACCTTCTGCGAATGCACTAAATATTGCAAGACTTCTTGCCACGTCTTTTCTTGCTTCTGATGATTTTGCTAAGTCTTTGTGAGTATATTCCTTACCAGTATTAGATAGTAATTCGAACTTTGCTGAAGTTGCTTCATCATGTAGAAATGCTTCAAAGTCTTCTAAGCCTAAACTCTCATTTAGATAGCTATATGCAACTGCATGGATGGTTTCTTGGCTTCCGAACATCATAGCCATTTGCTTAATTTCATGTTTAGGAAACCACTTCGTAACCATCCCAGTCCAGTAATCACTCACAGCACATTCTGTCTGAGCAAATCCTAAAAGTATATTGCCAACTAAGTTTTTTTCTGCTATGGTTAAATTCTCTTTCCAGTCTTTAACATCGCTTTGCATAGCTATTTCAGTATGTAACCAAAATGCTTGTGCTTGTTTTAACCAACCTTCATTATAGTAGACCGGGTATTCAAAGGGTTTATAATGTACCCTCTCTTCAAATAGTTTGCTCATATAGCTTCCAGATTTAGATTTAGTGTAATGATAATTATCAGTATATGATTATATACCAGAGGGTTTATCGTTGTTTAATTCAGTGAATTTCTGAGCTAACATCTTCCTCATGAACTCACTACTACCGTTAATTTGTTGTTGTGTTTCTTGACCCTGAATTGTATTAGACTCGAATATTTCCATCTTACCATTTGAAGCATTTATCTTACTAGGTAGTGTAATACCATCAGGACCAAATCTATTCTTTATAATGTGCCATCTACCTGTTCCAGCAACCTTATCTTCAATCTTACGAGATAGTGATATTACAAAATCGGCAGTCATAATCTTAGAATAATCTTCTGCAATCTTATCTGCCTGGATAACATCCTCTTGTAATGCACTTCTGTTTGCTTGTGAAGCAGTCCATATAGGGATCTGATATTCACCTGCCATACCTCTTAGATCTTCATAGATATTTCCAAGTTCATGTCTTTTTTCTAATCCACGTACACCTCTCAATAGATCGGCATAATCGACAATGATTAGATCTGGCTTCTTATCATTAATTCTGCATCGCTCCAAGTGAGCAGCTAATGTAGTTATACCAGCACCTTTTGTCGGATAGTACTTAATAGTTAATGAACCATCTAGACTATCAACCATTGTCTTTACCTCATCCTGATGGTAACGTAAATCCTGATTAGCTATTCCCGTGAAGACTGCATCATATCTCATCCCAACATAATGTTCGTTCAATTCTAAAGTATAATGGATAACATTAAGACCTGCTTTAACAGCATTCGCACCGACATTTATCAATGCCCATGACTTACCAATACCTGCTGGAGCAACCATTACACCTAATTCACCCTTACCTAATCCACCATCGGCTAAATCATCAATAACGTCCCAACCTGTAGATATTGGACTTCTACTAGATTCTTGGTAACGTATCTCAACCTCATCATTATAATCATGGCCTAAGTTCTTTTCAACACCGGCTTTCATAGCCTCATCAATCTTAACCTTAATCTGATCGAATTCTCCTACCTGGAGTAATTCTACTGATTCGACAATAGCTTTCTTCAATGCTTGATTCTTACAAAAATCTAAGGTCTTACCCTTGATGAATTCCAAGTCAGTAGCTTCAAATTGTAAGTAGACATCTTTTAAATGACTCTTGATAGTTTGCACTAATAAGTCATTATCTAATTCATCTAACTTTACTTTGAATACTTCCATCGTTGGAGCATCTTTATATTCTTGAAAGTAGTCCATGATCACACCAATAATAAATTGATTGGCTTCAGACTCAAAGAATTTTCTATCTAATATGTCGGATATCTGTTGCAGAAATAATCTGTCTGTGAAAAGGGATGCAACTAATTTTATTTGGAAATTATAGCCCCAATCGGATAACTTATCTGTCATATATTTACTTTTATTGTTCTAAGGCAGACATAGTATCTAAATGATTGAAACTATCTCTAAGCCAGAATTCAGGATTCTTAACTATGGTTATCTGATCTTCTACTGTATACTTTAGGAAATCGGTCTTTTCAAGTCTTTGCATTGGTCTATCTACGATGTTCCTGATAGATTCTTTTGCTGTACCATGTATATCAACTTCATCCAATTGCATGAGCTTATAATTTAGATCTAGTAGTTTCCGACTAGAAGCTACTTCTGCTAATACCTTAGCTTCAGATTTATTAGCTTCTGCATATTCCAATATATCTTCCATCGTGATTGTATCAGGACCAAATAATATTGGTAATCTCTTTTCTAATGTTTTTTGGCCTAAGCCTTTTATACCAGGAATATTATCTGATTTGTCACCAAGAAGACTTTTATATAAAATATAATTCTCGGGCTTCAGTTTAAATCGTTCCTGCATATCTTGTCTAAAGTAGAATTTTTTAGCAGTTGGAGACCAAACTTGGATACGTTCGTCAATCAACTGTAAGAAATCTGTATCAGTAGACATAATAAAATGTTGGCTATTTGGTAGGACTTGCTTAGCAATATAGGCTATAGCATCATCAGCTTCGATTCTTTCAGTAGCCATTACGGTAACTGGTAGTTTATCTATGTACTGCATAAGTCTTAGAATCTGCTGACTCATATTGACCTTTTCGTCTTGTACACTAACATTCGAATTGATTCTGGAAAGTCTAACATTAAACGTTCTTTGGGCTTTATAGTCCGGGAACATTTTCTTGCGCTTTGCCGAGCCACCTTTACCATCAAAGCATATTATAACTCTTGTTGGTTTTATTGTACGGATAGCATATCCTATAGATAATAAAAATCCTTTAATACCACCAACATGCACACCAGCTTCATTCGTAGTTGGGTTGCAAGTATATGACCTGATAAATGTATTTAAGCCATCAATAAGCAAGACCCTATCATTAGGGCCTTGACTTACTGGTTCGCTTTCTTTTAGACTTGCTAAAATATCTGAATATTCTTTCTTCATTGAGTTCTTTTTTATTTATGTACAAGTCTAATATATGAAATTATAATCTAAAACTACGATAAACTACGTTAACTTTACGTTAAGCATTAGGTACATCGTCGTCTCCAATTTCAATATCATCTATACCGATTGCATCTGTCTTATAATCCATAATCATAGATTCACAAATTTCATCGTATAAACGAGCTTTTCTTTCTGGATCTGAAAGTATCTTAGAGACAAATTCCTTAGACATAAACTTGATCATCTCTCCAGTTGTTGTGTCGGTATATGTATACCAACTACCACCTTGAGTTACTAAGTTATTGTCTTTCATTATCTGTAACCAAGATCCATAATCATCAACACCACTATCAAATAGGATATTGAATTCTGCCGTTCTTAACGGTGGACCCATTCTGTTTTTAACTACCTGAGCTTTTGTCTTAATACCAATCACCACGTCTTTACCTGCGATCTTGACCTTAATTTGCCCTGCAGCTTTTAATCTTAAACGACATGAAGCGTGGAAACCAATGGCTTTACCACCTGAAGTCGTATAAGGATCACCGAACATTGCACCTAGCTTAACTCTCAATTGATTTGTGAATACCAAACATACTCGTTGGCGTCCGATCATTTGAGTTATTTTACGCATAGCTTTAGAAAGGATAATAGCTTTTTGAGTAGCCCAACCTGTCTGATCGAAATCATCTGACTGTTCTACCTTTGTTGTTGCAGCTGCTACTGAATCTACCACTATGGTTACAAGACGATCTTTATCAGATTCTCTTACCTTAGTGATGATGTTTTCTATAACTTCGAAAATGTCTTCAACAGTTTCTAATTGGATATACAACATCTTAGAAACGTCTATACCAATACATTTTGCAAATTCTTCATTCATTGCATTTTCAGTATCTATATAGACTGCTAAGCCACCTTTCTTTTGGGTGTTTGCCAGAACGTGGGCAGCTAGTAGGGATTTCCCACTAGCTTCTAAACCCGTTAATTCTGTTATTCGGCCGACAGGTAAACCGCCGTTTTTTCGATTAGATATCGCAATGTCCAATATACTTGAACCAGTGCTAATCCACTCAGTTAAATCTGTTGGTGTTTGTTCAGACCCATCTAAGAAATATGCGACTTTGTAGTCTTTGAATTTCTTATTGAGAGAGTCTGCCAATAAACCAGCAAGTTCGTCACTTCGTTCCATCTTAGCCATAACTATACCTTTCTTCTAATCATTAAATAAATCATCAAAAGCAGCTGAAATATTATCAGTCTTAGTTACTCCTGAGGGAATTGCTGGTGCTGCAGCTTTTGGTGCTGTGTATGATGTAGCCGGAGTTTCCGTTTCTCCACCATTTAACCATGTCTGTAAAGCAGCTTTCAAGTCTTCATAAGTACATTTACGATAGATATTGAAGATATCCTCTTGACCATTCATAACCTTATCTGCAATAGCTTTATCTTCCGTTGCAGGAGTTTGGTTAGGTTTAACCATAATGGTTGTCTTTGGAAATCTCTCACTTCCTTCTGGTGGTGTGAAAGTAACAACAATATCACGACCAGCGTTTAGATCTGTAATATCACCATAGTCTGGATCTGCAATGAACTGTAATAATTCCTGATAGACTTGTTTTCCGAATCCCCAGTATTTAACCCCTTCAGATTCTTTACCACGGACAAGAACAGGAACATACGTTCTCATTTTCGGCTCTAACTTCTTACCAAGTTTCCAGTCATCACTATTACCAGATGACTTTAATTGTTCAGCAAATTCCAATACTGGATCTGCTTCACCAAATGTCAATGGAGATAGATAATTTTTCTTTCCAAGATCATAATGGAAAAATAATTCCATGAATGGGTTGTCTTTGTTTAACTGGTAAGGTACGATGCGTACTTGGTTTTTTCCAGGTTCAGGTTTCCATAGGTTGGAAGTTCTGTTGTTTGTGTTCTGTAGTCCGTTTAACTTACTACGAATAGCGCTTAAATCAATTGCCATTTAATTCTCCTTTAATTGTTAATAATTACTTAAATATAATAAAAATATTCCAGATAAAAAAATTATCTGATGGTTAATGTCAGATAATATTTGTATATTCCTGAACAGTTAATTCTTTTGCTTTAGCTTCCACCATAATATCCAATGATAAGTCCCAAGTATTTATTGGATCCACGATATAGTCTGAATGTGCTTGAACCCTAATTTTCTGGCTTTCTTTATAAAGCTTTTGCATTGTAGGATATTCCGATATATTTTCCATTAATATATTGTTTTTAGTTATAAAGTTTTGTACAACCAAAGACTGTTCCCGCCTACGAGATTCGGAATAATGAACACATTGCTTAATGCTTTTGGGCCATGTTTTTGATGCTAAATGTAATGCAGCTTTTTCGGTAAGATCCCCAGTGCAAAATTGATGATGATGGTAGTCGAAGACTATTGGAATACCAATAACTTTATGAACACCATGGTAAAGATCCACCACTGAAAACATGGATGCTTTGTCGTCGTTTTCTACCGTTAAGCGGGATTGTGCAGCATGACTAAGACGTTTGAAGTTTTTGCAGAAACGAGCCATTGCAGATTGTTTATCGCCATAAGCACCACCAATATGTATATTGATTTTTGCATAGTGTGATTTAGGTAGACCTAGGAGATCCATAACTTCTGCGTGTTGATTTAGTTCATGGATAGAATTATCTACTACTGAATCTGACTTTGATGCTAGTACTACAAATTGCCCAGGATGGAATGATAGACGTTGGCCATATGATTTAGCTAATGAACCTGCACCTTTTAAAACATTTGAGATTTTAGCGTAGTCTGGTAAGTCCGATAACTTATATTCCGACATCCAAGGGAACATACCTGATGACATCCGAAATAGCTTGATGCCATTTGCATTATTCCACTTTATAATTTCTACAAGATCTTTGGCATTAGCAAGGGCTAGTTCCGAAGCATAAGGTATACCCCTGGCCTGAAACGTCCGCTTTACCATTGTACGACTGGTAAATATACCAGACTTACGAAGTTGCGTATTAATGCACGCATATCCTAATTGTGATTCCATACTTTCTAATTTTTATACACTACTAATATAAGCAATCTTTAGCTATTACAACGATGATATGCGTTAGGTTTACGTTAATTATTTCCAAAAGAGTTGTACTGAAATTATACCTAGAGACAAGATTAATGATGTTGCAGTTTTAGAGTTTACACCTTCACCCATAAAATACCAGGTAAGTAAGGCATAAGAAATCATACCCAGTGCAAACCCTAGGAACCTACCAGGCCATAATTGACCATCGAAATGTTCTACGGCGAATCGGGTTGCTATTATAAAAGAATAGGAAATCATGGATCCAGCAAATAAAGAAATTATCATTGGATTTTTTCTAAACCATGGCCAGATAAATTGACCATTATTTAAAAACCATACTAAGGTTTGCCCCGTTAGAAAGAGAGATGCAGAAATTAATAGTTTACTCATAGTTGTTAGTTTTTATTTGTTACATGCTAATATAAGAAAAAAAGCCCATATAAAAAAATTATACAGGCTTTATTTTCAATTTATTTTTGATTTATTTTGTGCTATTAAATAGTCTTGAACTTAGGTGTATTCTTTACAGCTTCTGCTTTTCCATCCATATTAACCAATAGATACCAATCTTCTTGACCATTGGTTACATAATGAACAACGAACTCTTCTGAGTCTTGGTAATTCTCAACGCCGGTTAATTGATCATAAGCAATTTGAACATCTTA